>X172_European_Greenfinch__coassemble_2071_pt1 | contig 2504 bp, 2 predicted proteins | sample X172_European_Greenfinch__metabat2_low_PE_006 | metagenome-assembled genome bin X172_European_Greenfinch | reverse complement strand
TCTTCATTGTATATAGTATACTATGAATTTCTAATGAACAAAATAGGCGTATTCATTCTTTATCAATCGCATCATTTATGCTATGATATTATTTGTATTGCGTTGGTAGCTCAGCTGGATAGAGCAGCCGGTTTCTACCCGGCAGGTCGAGGGTTCGACTCCCCCTCAACGCATTTTCACCGTTTTGCCACGATTGTTGGTAGAGCGGTTTTTTGTTGGTTGAACCCTTGGTACGTCAGGGTTTTTAGTGTTCACAAGAGTATAATTAAATTCATTTAAATTCACTATTTTTATAGTTTATGGCTACAAAACGGCTACAATGGCTACACAAAAAAAGACCAAACCAGAATTTAATCCAGTCGGGTCTTTTAGCATATTTGTGCGGGTTGAGGGCAAATCTACCCTTTAATGAATTATTGACATGAATTCACCAATACTCTTACGCCAATATTCTTTCCTTGCTATGATGCTCTATGATATCGCGATCAGTTATTGTGCCATTTTGTCCTTTGGATTGCATAACTACAGACCAAGGAGTATCTGGTTTATGTGTCGGATTATTTTCAGTAAATCTAACAGAATCAAGATATTCCGCATTCTGCTCAACGAACCTATCTATATAGCTTAAAATGTCAAAGTCATTGGTCTGTTTCACCCTAATATCATCAATTTTTTTTAATTCTCCAACATGATGTTTTTTTAAACGGTACACATCTGTATCAACAGGACCATCTTTCCACGCTTCGAACTTAGCCTTAAAAAGTGGTTTTTTGTTTGCTTCTAGGTAATCGGCATAAAGATAATATACTGTTTTTTCACTGGTCCATTTAAAATACGCCATACTAAAACCTCACGTGCTTACGATAATTAATATTTCTGTTGTCGTAAATTTCTGCTTTCACTTGCGCTCTTGACCGTTCATGCCGTTCAACACTCTGACGTCTAGTATTTTCAGCGTGTTCTTTGTTCACTTTGGTCGCGTTACGGATATGCCTTAATCGTGTCTTCGTGTCTTCGTCTCTTCATCCATGATTTTCTCCAAACAAAAAGCCCAACATGCGTATCTGTTTTAGATTCGCAAATTGGACCGCGTATTTTATGTACTAAAAACCGCCGTTAGATTTAACTAACTAGCGGTTTTTGTTTAGACTAATTTTTTAATGTAAAATACTGGATTAACTTGAAAATACCAATAACCAGTAATGTGATTCCAAAGAATGTCCATACAACCAAACCGCCCCAAATCGGGCTAAACAGAATACTTGCACCACCTAGTATACTGATGAAGGCTAATATTGTAGACCAGGTTTTGTTTGTCGCTAATTTATTTAAAATAAACAACTGAACAAATCCTTCGACCAACCAAGTTATACCAGTTAATATACCAACGACCAGAATAAGCGATATCGCAGCTGATTGCATATCCACAAAAATAAGAATTCCGGCTACAAGATAAATTACTGAAACGATCAGGTTGCCTAATCTTGCCATACCATTTTCTGCATCTCTTCTAAACACAGAAATTAGCTTAAAAAGACCAACAGCAATCAAAACAGCACCAATCATGCCGGCAACAGCTCCGGCACTTAGAGTTGGTAAAAATACTATAAGTGCACCGATAATAGTAGATATCAACCCATCAAATCCTATAGTTCTCCGTACTTTTGTAAAAAATTCCTCAGACATAAACTTCTCCCTCATAATGTAATCAAAGCCATTATATCTCAATTAGTCGTTAATTACAAAAATGTTAACCTAATAAAAGGCACCTGTTAAGGTTCAGTTATGTACGATAAAGACAGGCAAATGTCATTATCCTAAGTTGTGTTTGCGTTCTCGTAATGTGAATGCTTAGAAAGATAAAATCCACTCACAAGTTACCAGATTGTAGAAAAGAAACATTCAATCTTTTTTCAATGGTCAACGCGATGACCAATACGGATAGCGGGAGTTGAACCCGCGACTCACACAATCTAATGTGTGCGCTTCACCTGCTTCAAGCTATATCCGCCCAAAGAAATTACCTAACTAGTTATGAAGCGAACACGATACAGTCTTTTTCCATGAGTTACCATGATTGAAAGATACAATTTGTCGCTATGGCAATGACTTAATTAACAGGGCAAGGATTTGCACCTTGCATGTTTAGCTTCAGCTTTGAGAACGTGCGTACATACTATCAGAAGCCAAAAACTAGATAACTCTCAATTATCAGGCACAATCACCTTACTAGCGTCTACCTATTCCGCCACCTGTCATATTATGCTTTTAGGGATAAGCAATAACCCTTTCTCTCAATTTTTCATAATTTCCTCCAATAAAAAAACACCCGTTAAGGTGTTAGTGTTTGTTACCTAAAACTCACGCATATGTTTTTGGTAATTAATATTCTTATTCTCAAACAGCTCAGTACGCGCCTTTTGACGCTGCAATGTTCCCCGTTTTTTTGGCATCTTTTTTTGTCGTGTATTTACTTCTGCCGATCGAGTGGACCGCCTAATAAG
>X172_European_Greenfinch__coassemble_914_pt1 | contig 2918 bp, 2 predicted proteins | sample X172_European_Greenfinch__metabat2_low_PE_006 | metagenome-assembled genome bin X172_European_Greenfinch | reverse complement strand
AGCGTCCGCATTTATGCGGCGCTTTTTTATTAAAATTATCTTATTGCACTGAATACAGTGAACCATTATAATGAAAGGAATCTGATGCACGATATTGTCGTATTAGGAGAATAGTCATGATGAACAAAACAAAACTAATCAGTACTGTAGGCAAAATCGCACTTGGCGCATTCGCACCTGAGCTGCTGGCACAGGGGACTAAATTAGTTAATGCACAGCTGGAAAAACGAAAAGGGTATATCAAAGTACCAGATGTCACTGCACTTGATGTGGATGAGGCTAATGAGATTATGACGCAATATCATTTTAACCATACGGTTGTGTCTGTTGCGCCAGCGGTTAAATATGCCAATGCTGTGCCAAATCAAGTCGTTAAAACGCAACCTAAAGGTAATAGCCTCGTTGATCCACAGACATTTGTGAAACTCTATACGATTGACGCTGAAACCGTCCAGAAAAGTAAAATGATGGCTGCGGACCTGGAAAAGGCCAAGCAGAAAAGACAACAAGCCGTTAAAGCAAAAGTACAAAATACGATAACGGCGACGACTAAGATACCAGCACAAATCACCAGAAAATTGAAGCGAAATAAAAATAAACGTTGAGTGTTTTAGTACAAGAATCTGTGTTTTGTAATATTAGTATAGGGGGGGTTATTTTATTTATTGCACGTGTCATAATCTTATTTATAATGAAAATAGAAAAGAGCGATTAATGTGATCGAGTCGGTAAAAGACTTCTCTTTAAAAGCCTGTTTATCAGTCTAAAGAGAAGTTAAATATCACAATAGAATACGCAGTAAAAATTAAAACAGGAAAAATTTGCGTCACCCGAGGAACTCGTTATGTCACAACAAGTAAAAACCAACCTTATGTTAATTGGGTTTGTAGTCTGCGTTTGGTTGATTTACTTTATTGCTTGCTTTGCTATTGCCATGATTTTCACATCAATGATGCACGCGCTATGGTTAAGTTTGGGTATTGCGACAATTTTGTCGCTGGGATTTGTTGGTGTTCAACAATTCTTTAGTAGTTTGAAACACATGGAATAATTTTAAAAGGTCTTACAACTTGACGGTTGTAAGGCCTTTTTGTGTGTCATGAGGGGATATTCAAATCGATACTAGTGGTCTATTTGACACATGCACATATGTGTAGTAGTATGGAAATGTTCGTGATTACAAATGGTATAATAGCAATTTACTTTGTGATAGCATCAATGAGATGATGTATAGACGTTTTTTGGGGGACGTTTAATAAGTAGGGTGTTACTGAATATCGTATATATACAGGAGTTTAATTTTTAACTACTTCGGCTTAGTGGTGTTATTTGAAGAGGGAGAATATCAAATATGTTGACTAAATCAAGACGTGTAATTGTTGGTATGCTAACGACAATTGCATTATTGATGTTATTTTGTGTGTTGGTGTCTGGGCATTTATTGACAGCCAACACAACTTTTAACGATCGTTTTACTGTTTTTTCGTTGTTAGCCTATTTGGGTCTTGCCATTGGCTTACTGGGCTTAACAACGTTAGTTGTTAAGTTAACAGATCATTACGATGAGTTACTTAAAAAATTTCTTTGGACGCTCATTATATTGGTAGTTGTCGGGGCGTTGTTCATACAACCTTATGCACCAGTTTATGACAGCATGGGCGTGAATGGTCAGGTGTATGATCTTTTACATCAATATCCAGCCTCGCAATGGTCGCCATACTTTAGCGTTTTTCCAAATAATGTCTCCATTAGTATCTTTATGTTTTGGCTGGATTTTCCATTTCGGCACATGCTCAAGACGCTCGACGATGTCATTTTACTGCATGCCGTTTATGGCCAAGTGTTGATGCTTATATCGATCTACCAGTTGACTAAATTGGCCGATATTGTTTTCGGCGCAAAAGCCCGTAATGTGTTGTTATTATTTTATGTTTTTGTGCCAACATATTTGATGCAATTTACACAAATTGGCTACTCGGATACTTTTGCCTTACCATTTTTGGTGGCGGGTGTGCGTTATCTCGTCGAAATTTTCTATCAAGTTAAATCAGGAGAAAAAGCGACCAGTTTTGCAAAAGTTATTAATCGGCAAAATTGGCGGCAAGTGCTATTGGCTGCTGTCTGTTTAGCGATTGCGCTATTCCTTAGACCCAATACCGTTGTGGCATTGATTGCTATTGTGGTATTATTGCTGCTATTTTTATGGCGTGAATGGCGTTTGCTTTTGGTCCTTTTGGCTGCGTTAACGATTTGTTCGTTTACATTAAAGCAAGCCGCAACCATTACACAAGAAAAGACACATTATCAAGTGTCGAATGATAAGAATGCCAAAATGCCAATCGAATCATGGTTCTTGACGGCTTACTATGTAGGCGGTCGGTCGGGTGATGAAATCAATACGATTACTAATAAGTACACGAATTATGACCAACGACAGGCTTACATTCGTGAAAAATTAGTTGGCAAACTGAAACAGTTGGGCGTTATTGGTGTACTTACAACTTGGCGTGACAAGACGAATGTCTTGTTTGGTATTAAGTCGGATTTTGGTATGCAATACTTTAACCAATTTAGAAATGGTCAAGACAGTAAGTTACAGGCGCAGTACCATACAAATTACGATAATCTAACGCCGATTATGATTCATTCAACAATGATGGTGACGTTAACAAGCTTTTTGTCATTTGCTTGGTTACCGTTTTATCTATTTAATAAGCGGCAAAATGAATCGGATGATAGTTCAACTTATCGTCAAAGGGTTACGATTATCTTAATCCTGGGTATATTTGAATCATTATCATTGTTTTATATCTTACTTTGGGAAGTTCAGGAACACTATATTTATATGATGTTCCCATTCCTGATGTTTATCGGGGCAATTCTGTGGTCGGCTGTTGTAAATAACGTATTTAATAAAA
>X172_European_Greenfinch__coassemble_1709_pt1 | contig 3682 bp, 3 predicted proteins | sample X172_European_Greenfinch__metabat2_low_PE_006 | metagenome-assembled genome bin X172_European_Greenfinch | reverse complement strand
CTTCTGGGGTGACCCGACCAAACACGTGGCCGGCAGGATCTTTGAATTTCACCTCAAAATAAGGCTTTTTGACATAATTTTTAATCGCTTCTAGTTGGGCATAGATTTGCCAGACAATGACTGACTTTAGTCGCCCTTGCCTTGCTACCACCTTAAAGCCTTGTTTTTTAGCCGCAGTAGTGGCAATGCGGGTCAGTTGCATCGAGGCAAAATCCCACCGGTTGCGACTTTCGCCTTTGATGTAGTCGCCGTCTTGTTGCTTATCGGAGACATCGCGGAGCTGGGTCATCGCTGCTTGAATGCCTGTGACGGACTCATCCATAAAGTTTGCCCGCAGGACTTGACCACGCCACTTGATGGCGTCCAACGCTTCCCAAGCTAACAACTCGCCTTCACCCGACGGGTCCGTATCCGTGGCGATGACAATAGCATCATAGCCGTTTTTAGCTTCTTTTTTTAAGTCATCGACCAGCTGTTTTGTCGATTCGGTTTTCCCCGTGCGGAAATTGCGTTGCCGAATGTAGGTACGTTCCCATGAGAAATCAGCTAAATCCCAAGGTAAATGCTTGATGAGCCAAGATTTGTAGCGTAGTTTGAGTTCATCAGCGACCATTGCCTCGGGCTCTTTTAGGGTCATCACATGACCCCGTAAATTGGTAATTTTATAATTAAATTGGTTAAATGTGCCAGTTTGGCCACCCAATGCTTTGACAAAGTTGGCGGCAGCGGATGGCTTTTCCGTAAGTATCAGGTAATTGGGCATCTCTTTATGTCGCCTTTCGATTCATTACCTTACCATTTTACCAGATTTCACAAAGGTATTTGTGGGGATCAATAACACCATCAGAAACTAAACTTTTCAAAGTAGACATGGTCACCCGACACCCCGATACGACGTAATAATTTTTTGGTTTGACTCATCATATTATTTGGCCCACTTAGCAAGTAGACATAATCATTGGTCACCCCTTTGGCCAAAAAGCTTTGCAATTCATCGACGGTAAAGCGCCCTTGATGAACGCGATACTGAAAAGTATCTGGATATTGGGTCTTCAAGTCTGCCAATACTTGATCATAAACGAGCTCATGCGTTGTTTTGGCTGTCCAAATCAAGTTAATTTGTCGGCCTTGTTTGAGATAATCATGACTCAAACTCAACATCGGGGGAATCCCCGACCCACCAGCTAGGAGCACCAGCGGTTGACGACGTGGTGTCTGGGCCACCATATTTTTGAGCGTCCCATAGGCACCAGTGATGCGGACCCGCGTGTTGACTGGCACATCACGTAACTGTCGTGTCCAATCGCCATCACGTCGGATCATCAGCGAGATGAATTCCGAATCGTTTTCCGCATTTAACAGGCTAAAGGGATGTGGTTCATGCATGCCTGCAATGCTTGGAAAACTAATGAGCACATAATCGCCTGATTGGTAATGTAAGCGGTCGCGTTGCTGTAATCGAATAGTGATTTGTTGCACTGATCGGCTCAACACGTCATTGGCCACGAGCACACCCGAGGCATGCCCACGGAAACTTTGGATTTTATCCCAACCATATAAACCAAAAGCCAAGCCACTGTAAGTATAAAACCAGACCATAAAGCTCATATCTTGGCGAATATACGGGATTAAAATCACATGGACAAAAATCAATAATGTGGCCACCACGTTCAACCGGTGCAACCAGACCGAGATTTCATGCTTGAAGACATGCTCAAGCCACTGTTTGACTTGCCGTAACCACCACACCCGATCCGTCAACCAGCCGCTAAGAAAGAAGACCGAATAGAGGAGCACCCCAATGAGGATGACCAACGCCGCATCCCCGGTGAGCTTAATCAGCCCATTAGATTGGCTCCAGCTTTTATGCAAATACGCCACAATGATAATGCCAATCCCAATCATGCCATGAACAAAGTACATTTCCGGTAAGCCAATCAAACGTTCTAACCATTTTGGTCGGGTGGCAATAAACAATTCAAACAGCATCCAAACGTAGGCAATTACCCCAAGGTTAATGGCAAAAAGCGACTGGACGTAAATTGGACTGAGTCCCATGGCAATGGCTTGAATTAAGGGGAGTGGCAACACAAAAATCGTCACTAACCAAAATAGCCCTAAATAATAACGATGTTGTCGTAACATTAAACGACCTCCTGTCCCAAAAACCAACGTCGCGTCTCGCCGTTGGCTGCGACCAACAGACCAGTCCCTGGCACCGATTGGCCTAGATCAAGCGTGTCAAAATTAGCAGCCACCAACGCTGTTGCCCAAATATCCGCTGTCGTCAAATCTTCTGTCACAACCGTGGCAGACAGCGCATGGCGCCCAGCTGTTTGATAGGCAATATGTTCCCCGCGCGACACAATTCCAGAGGTCGCTACTGCGCCTGACTGTAAGGCGAGGTGCGCCAATACCTGATCGGGCTGGTTAGGATCTTGAATGCCAATTCCCCCCGTCCAATCCGTCACCGACTCTCGCGTCAACAATTGCATGTCACCACCGCCATTTAGCCCAACCGCCACCAAGCCGGAATCAGTCGCCAGTAGCGGGGCTAAAAATCTCGCCACGCATTGGGTAATTCCCCAGCCTTTGACCAGTCCAATCGGATCATAGAATCCCGTATACCACGCATTAAATAGCCCGTGTGTGTCTTTTAATGCCGTTTCGGCCAATTGCCAAACTGTCCAAAACCCATCCGACGTTTCCGCTAGTGTGAGCTCCCCACGATTAAATCGGGATAATTCGGAATCTGGTAAAAATGGTGAAAAGGTCTGGTCGAGCCAATCAAAGTAGGTTTAAATTTTTGGTAAAATATCGGCCGCAATGGCCGCGATTTTGTCGGCGGATGTCTGCGCTGGTTGGCACACCAGTTCTAAGGTAAACGGGACGGTAAATTTTTCAAAATGCGTTTTGGCAATCTGGTATACGCCTTGTTGCTGCATTGTTGTCAGGATTGGTGTTGTCATAAGATTACCCCGCTTGTGAGATGACCTGCTTGAACGAGGCTTGGAAACCATGCCAAGTTTCCGTTGCCCCACTGATATTTGAAAAATGTGCCGATTGTGCACTGACGGCTGACTTTTCATAGACCGGTAATGCTTGGGCATTAATGGCTGCCGTTCGATGACTATCAGTTGGGTATTTGACGGTTTTCACCTGCGTGATTTTTCCGTTGGCGACCGTGATTTGAACTTGAATCGTGCCGTATTCATAGCTCGCATCTGTCCCCAAGTACGTCCCGTCTTTATAGGTTGTGGTCGTGGCCGCCACGGTGCGTGCTGATGCTGGCGTGGTTGGCGTGGCACTTGTTGTGGTTTTCGCTGGCGTGTAAAAGAACAGGAAGAAGACATCCAAAAACATTGCGATTAATGCGATTGTGGTAATGCTTAACGTGATTATTTTTTTCATGTATGAACCTCATTATGCGTCATGGCTTACACAGATAATAGCAGAAAAAGGCTAAATGAAAATGAAGAAACGTCATACTCGCCCCTTAGTTGACAATATCTTTTCACTTGTGATACACTACTTGCAACAATTAAATCACGTGTTATATCGAGAGCTAGTGAGTGATTACACACTTTGACCTAGCAGCAACCTACCTTTTGGCAAGGTGCTCCACTGTAATTGGATATACGTCACTTTTAAACGTGTTCGTATATCGAGCACGTTTTTTATT
>X172_European_Greenfinch__coassemble_838_pt1 | contig 4071 bp, 4 predicted proteins | sample X172_European_Greenfinch__metabat2_low_PE_006 | metagenome-assembled genome bin X172_European_Greenfinch | reverse complement strand
GCATTGTCTAGAGCAGTTGCACGACGCGACATACTTTGGATAATGCGGTTTTTCTTTAGTGTTTTACGCCATGTTCTGTGGCGATATTGCCAGCCTTGATCCGTGTGAATTGTTGTACGATACGAAAGTTTTGGCAGTTGCGCTACGAGCTGATTAAGTGGTTGTAAAGTAAAGGCGAGATCTGGACGCGTGCTAATGGCATAGGTAAGGATCTCATTGTTATACATATCAAGAATCGGTTCTAAATAGACCTTTTCACCAATCGCCGAAATCTTAAATTCAGTGACATCGCTAGCTAATTTTTGTAATGGCCGATTAGTCTTGAAACGGCGGTGAAGCTTGTTCTTCACACGTTTTCCTTCAGGTCCTTTGGATGAATCATACTGACGTGATTGCTTATTGTAGCCAACACCCTTTAGCCCCATTTCATGCATCAGCCGCTGTACTTTCTTGTGATTTACCGCTTTAAACGCTGGTTGTTGACGTAACTTTAAATACACTCTTCGCACACCGTAGTGATTATCAGCTTCCCAGATTGTCCTAATAGCCGCACGAAGGGGTGCATCAGGGTCATCATTTTTAAACTTTCGTTTCCAGTAATGCACTGTACTTTCTGCGATTGGCAGCACCTTTAGGATAGCAACCAATTTAAATTGCGCCTCGAGCCGGCAAGCTACTTCTGCGAGTTGTCGGTTCGTTGCTGAATCGAGGCTAATAATTTTAACGCTTCATTTTCAATTTTTAGTCGCAGGTTTTCGTCTTCTAGTTGGGCAATGTGTTTTTCAGTTTCTGTGAGCTGTTTTCCTTGCTTAGGTTTCTTATTAGGCATTCTAGGTGATCGTCCTTTTTGAATAGATAATAACCCATTTGGCCCGAGTTGTGAATAGATCTTCTTCCACGAAACAATTTGGGCAATGCCTGTATAGCCGAACTTAGCAGCCACTTGACTATGAGAAGCGTTATTTTGAATGGCCCATGATGCCACTTTAATCCTAAATTCAGGTGTGATTTTTGGCGGATTAAATAATATATCTGATCCAAAACTTTTGCATGCGGCAATAAGCATGCGAAAGACACTGTTAGCAATACCATATCGAGCAGTAATGCCACGTATGGAATATTTTCCAGACATATAATCTTGAATTGCCTGAAGTTTAATTTGTTTTGAAATTTTAGTCATAAATAAAACCCCGAAAGTTGCTTTAACTTGCGGGGTACGACTAGTCAAAAAAACTACGACATTGTCGTAGTTTTTTTATTGCGTCAGTTGTTGGTCTTGGGCAATGATCCATGCATTGAGGTCGGAATCATCAATGCGGGTGGGATGTTGTTTCAAAAATTGCCGGTAAAGTGTGGCAATACGTTTGCTAAAAATGAGTGTATTGGGTGGTGTCAGTGCATCATCGAGTAGTTGATAAGAACGAATCGCATAACTGATAAATGCCAGTGTTTGGGCTAACTCGTTATCGGATAATCCATGTGCTTCTGACAGATAGTGTCGGCGTGCGGCATAGCCTAGGGCTTGTTGAAAGCGATTTAAGTTATCCGGCTCAATCTGACCCTCGGGGCCGATGGCAATCATCGTTGCTTTGAAGCTGGCAATCGCTTCTGGTGTCGCTTTGTTGGTGAGTTCAAAACGTTGAAAGGGTATCCCGTCCGCTGTGGTGCGGGTTTCAAAGGTATACCATTTTTTATTGGTGAGAAAGAAGGGCGTTGTCATAAGGACCTCAGTTTACTCGTGGTGTTTGATGTTTCTGATGAGTTGCGCCATAATCTTGTCATCGCTGTATGACAAGACGTTTTTCGCGTAAATACCACGGCCAAACCAAGCTAGAAGGACTAGCGCAATGGCCGACAAAGCCAGGGCCACAATGGCAGCTGGCCAGGATTCGACCTTGGTAACCAGGCGGACAGGCATCATACTTTGTGAAATAAATGGGACGTAACTTAAAATTTTAATCACGATATTGTTTGGCATGTTGGTCATAAAGTAACTAAAGAAATAACCAATCATGGCCAGCACCGTCACGGGACCAACAGCTTGTTGAACTTGTGAATTATCATTAACAAGGGAGGCAATAATTGCCGTCAGCACGAGATACAAGGCCACGGCTACTAGAATAAAGCAAACAGCATAAACAGTAAATCCTACCGTAATACCGGAGAAGTTATGCGCAATCTCAGCAACTGCTGCATTATTTTTAAAGATAAGATAGGCAATAATACCGGCAACCAAGTAAAGGAGCATGTGTGTGAGTGTTAGCGCAAAAATACCAATGATTTTACCGAAATATTGAATATTTGATGATGTCGCAGCCAACAAGGTCTCCATAATACGTGATGACTTTTCGTTGGCGATTTCTGTGGCAATCATTGAGGTATACCACATCACGACGACCATCGTGATGACGCCAATAGCAACAGCAATGCCGTAGTTGGCCATTGATGAATTATCGCCATTTGTGGTACGGTTGTCAGCTTGCTTGACGACAGACTTTAACTGATAAGGCTGTATCAATGCTTGGGTCTGTTCAGGTGTGAGACCGTACTGGGCTGCTTTTTGTGTGCGGGCCAGATTACCTAAGACACTGCTGATTGCCTCTTGATTGATTTTATTACTCTTAGGCTGTGTTGTGAGCGTGGCACCATTAGCATTAAAAGTCAGCACACCGTCAAGAGTTTGCTTGTCGAGTGCTTTGTTTGCTTGTGCTTGTGTTGTTATACGTGATACTTTCAGGTCGAGGCTTTTTTCGCCTTTAATCATGACTTGGCGTACAGCAGGGTTACCGACGATGGCCACATTGGGGGTGGTGTTACCTTGCATTTTTGTAATGCCAAAGATAACCGCAGCAATAATACCAGCAAAAATGATTGGCGAAAGGACCAAAAGCCAATAACCGCGAGATTTGAAATGATTACGGTACGTCTGTTTAATGACGATCATGAGTCCATTAGGCATTGTGAGCGACCTCCTGTCGGAAAATATCATCTAGTGTTGGGGGTTGTTGAGAGAAGGCCGGAATGTAGCCGTTTCGGGTAACATAGTTGAAAATATCATGACCCACAGCTTCATCTGTGACAACGAGGTCAAAGCCTGCGCCGTGTGGGGTGACACTAACAACCCCTGATAACTGGGCCAACTCGGCTTGTGTGAAGGGCCCTTCAACGTAGATTTTTGTCCTACCAAACTGTTCACGAATTTCTTGCACGCCACCTTGTAGAATGACTTCACCTTTTTTCAGCATGGTGAGTTGGTCTGAAATTTTTGTGACGTTATCCATGTCATGACTTGAAAAAATAATCATGGCACCTTGATCGCGCATCCGGATGATTTCGTTCATCATGATGCTGGTGTTGACAGGATCAAGCCCAGAAAAGGGTTCATCTAAAATGATAAATTCAGGATTGAAAATGAGCGAGGCAATCATTTGGACTTTTTGCGCATTACCTTTTGACAAAGACTGCACTTTGTCCGTTGCTTTGCCCACAACATCAAGTCTTTTGAGCCAATCAGCTAATGCTGTTCGGGCATCTGCTCGTCGCATGCCGTGTAGTTCAGCGAAATATAGTATTTGCTCTTCAATCGTTAACTTTTGATACAAGCCACGCTCTTCAGGGAGAAAGCCAATCCGTTGTTTATCCTGTTGCGTGATGGGGTGATTATCCCAAGTGATCGTGCCGGAAGTCGGCGTAATGAAGTTAAGAATCATACGGAAAGTCGTCGTTTTACCGGCACCGTTTTGTCCGATTAACCCCATTACTTGACCTGGCTCAAGTATCATATTTAATTGGTTAACGGCTAATTTGCTGTTGAACTTTTTAGTGAGTTGGGTCAGTTGGATCATACTGTGCTCCTTATGTTAACTGCGTCTGTAACGATTTAAAGGGGGAAAATTGTGGCTCAAAGTTCGTCATATAAATGATACGAATTTTTGTTTTGTTGCTTTGCCGACACTTGCCGTATTTGGCTAATTATCTACAAGTCATCAGTCACGTATTATGCAATTGATACTTTGAGTGTAGCGAACTTAACATTAAATGTAAAGGCAAGGGCCAAATGCGGGATTGGTG
>X172_European_Greenfinch__coassemble_1553_pt1 | contig 5391 bp, 6 predicted proteins | sample X172_European_Greenfinch__metabat2_low_PE_006 | metagenome-assembled genome bin X172_European_Greenfinch | reverse complement strand
TCCTAATTTAGCACCACGTTGTCAGATATACCTGTACTAATCACATCGTAGGCATTGTCCAATGCCGTCATCACGATATCGCGAACGGCTGCCGATGTGTAATAGGCAATATGTGGGGTGAGTATCACATTCTCAAATGCTTCTAACGCCTGATAATATGGGTTTGTTTGAAAGCCTTGGGTATCTTCATTTTCTAAAGCATCTAAGGCCAACCCACTAAATTTACCTTGTCGGACATACCGAATTAACGCTGCGGTATCAATGACACTACCACGCGCAGTATTAATAAGTATCGCGTCATCTTTCATTTTTCCTAATGTTACCGCATTAAAACGATGATACGTTGTTTCATTTAACGGGACATGAATACTTAAGACATCACTAGCTATTAGTAACGTCTCAAAACTCACTTGCGTCAAACCCAGCGCAGTTAACGCTGGTTTGGGCGTACGGGCATAAAACAAGACACGCGCGCCCATAAAATGCAAGGTCTTGGCGACTAGACTGCCTAAGCGCCCGGCGCCATAAATACCAACCGTCACGTCCGTTAATTCTTTGCCAATCAAATGCTGCCGTGACACGGTGTGCGCTGTTCTCAGCTGTTCCGGTAACTGTCGTAGCAACATCAAGATACTCATAATCGTAAAGTGTGCGACCGATTCAGGTGAATAGTTGGGGACATTAGTCACTGTCAACTGATAGTGCTGCGCATATGTCAAATTAATATTGACGTAACCCGTTGATTTAATCGATAGCTGTTTAATACCATTTTGCGCTAATTGTTGATACAAAGTCGCATCCGTTTGAAATGCCCGACTGGGATAAAATATCAAGGCATCATAGCCGTGCGTTAACGCGATATTGTCATGGGACAATGGCGCCGCGACTGTCTTAACCGACACACCATGTGTTGCTGACCATTCCGCAATCAGATGTTGTTCGATTATTGAGGCGTTAAAAAACAAAAGTTTCATCGCAGCGCCCTCACTCAAACTTCTACCTGTTGTGGTATTTTCGCGGCAGCTGCGGCCGCGGCAATCCGTTTTATCCCTTCAGTAATGGTTTCTGGCGTTGGCAACGTAAAATTCAATCGAAAATATTGGTCATATCCCTGACCGGCAGCACTCATAATATTGCCCGGAATTACCCCAACATGCCGGCGATCTAATTCATCATAGAAAACAGTCGGATCAATATCATCGTTGAGTTTCACCGAGACAAAGTAACCCCCATCCGGGGCAACAAAGCTTAAATACTCTGAGCCATATTGTTGTAAAGCTGTCACCATCGCCGCCATTTTCACTTGATAAAGCGCCTTGAGATAGGCAATATGAGCATTAAACTCATCATCTTCAATCAATTGACTCGCTAGGTACTGCCAGTACAAATTGGCAAACGAATCCGCCACCTGTTTGACCAAGACCAACTTTTGGAATACCGGCTTTGGTGCCAGTAAGAAGCCTAATCGTGACCCCGGTGCCAAAATTTTTGAAAATGAACCCGCATAAATCACATGACCAGACACATCAAATGATTTGATTTTTGGTAACGCCGGCGTATCCATGTACAATAAATCACCATATGGATCATCTTCATAAATCATGACCTGATGAGCTTGGCAAATGTCGTAAATGCGTTGCCGATCGGCCGCTGACATCGACGTGCCAATGGGATTTTGAAAGGTCGGAATCAAGTAAAGTAGCTTAATTTTATGGGTCACATCGGCCGCTAAAGTTTGGGCTAACACGTCTGGGTCAATACTGCCACGGTTAATATCAAATGGAAGTCCCTGCACTTGACCCCCGTAAGATTTGATGGCATTCACGGCACCAACAAAAGTTTGTTCTTCCGTCAGCACAATATCCCCTTCATTGACGAAAATTTTAAACACCAAATCCATCCCCTGCGTTGAACCAGACGTAATCAGCACATCATTATTGACAACATCCAGACCCTGTTCGGCTGCTAAGCGCGTTTTAATTTGTTCACGTAATTTCGGAATCCCTTCACTTTCACCATACTGCATAAATTCAAAGGCATGCTCACGGTAAATGCGTTCTGATATTTTTGCTAATTTTGCGACCGGAAAGGCCTCATTGCTGGGATACCCATAAGTAAGCTTAATAAAATCATCAGCAATCTGCACTTGCTTTGCCTGCTCCCGCAGGGTATTTGGTTGTAATGACGCCACGCGCGTGGCAAATTGGTATTGCTGTTCTGACATATTGAACTCCTTTATATTTCTTAGGCCTAACGCACTTTAAAGCGGTTGAGGAAGGCTTGCGTGCGCGGTTCTTGTGGGGCTTCAAAAATTTGCTGTGGTGTCACTTGTTCGACAATAGCGCCATCGGCCATGAAAATCACCCGATCACTGACTTCATAAGCAAACTGCATTTCATGGGTCACAACAATCATTGACACACCGGCCTGTTTAACTGCCTTCATGACTTTTAACACTTCGCCAACTAGAGTTCTGGATCTAGGGCCACAGTTGGTTCGTCAAATAACAAGACGGTTGGATGCAGCGCCAAAGCACGGGCAATCCCAATACGTTGCTGCTGACCACCCGATAATTGCGCCGGATAATAGTCGCCAAAGTCCGCTAAGCCGATAGCTTGTAACAACTCTGTGGCACGATCAAAAGCTGCCGTCTGGCTCACTTGGTGGACTAACGTCATGGGTTCCATGATATTTTGGCGCGCAGTTTTATTGAGAAACAACGCATAATTCTGAAAGACTATTCCCATGCTGCGCCGGAGTTTCATCACATCATCTGTCGTGGCTTGGTCAAATGACACCCAATCCCCATCGACTTTGATGGCACCAGAATCAGCCTGTTCCAGAAAATTTAAACACCGAAGAAACGTGGTTTTACCTGATCCAGAAGGCCCTAAAATTGTCACCACTTCACCAGGTTGCAAAGCTAAATCTACGGCCTTTCAAGACTTCATGATTATTGAATTTTTTACGTAATGCTTTCACTTCAATCATGCGCGTGCCCTTTCCATTTTTTTAGCAAATTTCAATTCAAAGCGGTGTACCGCCTGTTCAATCAAAATGGTCATCAGCCAATAAACAACGGCTGCTGCGATATACGCTTCAAAGTATTTATAATTTGAACTGGCCGATTGCGTAGCTGCCGAGAAGATTTCCAACACTGAAACCCATGAAGCAATCGCGGTGCCTTTAATCAAATTAATCAACATGTTGACAATCATTGGGAAAGCCACTGGAAAAGCTTGCGGAATCAGTACCCGTCGAATGGTTTGCAATCGTGTCATTCCCAGTGAACGGGCCACATCAAATTGGACGGTCTTCACCGACTCAAAGGCGCCACGGAAGGCTTCACTGAGACCAACCATCGCCATCAACGACAGCCCAATAATTGCTAACAGGCTCATCGGCAAGTCACCATATTTGATCTGTAACCCGATGGCCTTAGCGATACTATTAAAGTTTTGCGAGGTAATTAAAAAGATGACCAAGAAAACTAAGATCAACGGCACCCCTTTCAGAATTGTAATCACGGTGCCTATCATTGGGGATAACACCGGCACCTGATAGAAACGAATCAAAGCCACCACTAACCCCAAAGCGCCACCAATAATAAGACTAACAACCGCCATGTATAAGGTGATCGGCACGTAACGGATTACTGTCAGGATCACCTGAAAAATAAAGCCCAAATCAAATGTCATAGTTCTCTCCCGTTAATCCTTTGGTACATAGTCGCCCTTGAGCCACTTTTCGCTTAATGCCTTCAATGTGCCATCCGCCTTCAGTTCTTTCATCGCCTTGTTGACAGCAGCAATGAGCTTTGGATCCGCAGACTTATTAAACATTGGGTAAGCGTTTGAATGGTTAACTGATTGACCAGCAATCAACTTTGTCCCAAACTGACGATTCAACAAATCAATCGAGTACTTTGGTGCTGGATAAACATTGAATTGCCCGGACTTAAAACCTTGTGCAATTTGTTCGGTGGTATACGTACCCCGAACGACTGAAAAGGCATCTGGATGGTCCTTGAGATAAGCATCCGTTAAGGTTGCCTGGTTCGTCGAGTTCGTGATATACAGCTTTTTACCCTTTGCATCAGCAAATGAGTTTAACTTACCAGTAGCAGACTGTGTTGCTAACAGTGTATCCCACACGGTATAACCAACCTGCCCAAACTTAAAGTCTTGCTCACGTTCTGCATTTTTTTCAATTTGGTAGAGGGCCATATCCGTCTTGCCACTCTTCAAATTCGTAATCAACGTTGGAAAATCAGACAACACTAACTTAAATTTGTATTGTGGCAATTTCTTATCGATTGCTTGAATTAACGCAATATCCATTCCGGCTGGCTTACTATCTTTATCGAGATAACCAAACGGCTGACCATCATTACCAGAACCAACGTTAACCGTCGTCACACCACTCGCCGATTTCGCTGATTCGCCATTGCCGTGCAACAACATCACCGCCGCTACGGCCACCCCAACAATGCCTAAACCAAGCCACAACCCTTTTTTTGAACCAGACTTCTTTTCCATCCTTATTTCCTCTTTTATCTCTCTAACTTATTTTTTTCAATACTGTAAATTCTGTTTTTTAAATCATTTTTGGTTTTTCAATCACCGGCATCACGGGTGCTGGCGCCACCGTCGGCACTGCTCGGTTTGCATAATGATGTCGCTTCTCAACAAAACGGAAGACACGTTCTAACACGAAGCTTAATACCACAAAGACAATCATGGCGCTGATATAAGCCTCAACGGTATGAAAAGTTGCCGTCCCCAATGCTTTAGCTTTACCAACCACATCTAACACGCCAATCGTAAAGGCCAGTGAGGTGTCTTGTAACAGTGAAATCACCATCGTCGCAAAGCTTAGGATCGCAATCACTGTTGCCTGTGGGAAAATAATTTTCATATACATTTGTCTTTTGGTGTAACCAGCTGTCATCGCTGCTTCCTTTTGCGTTTTTGGGACACTCAACAAAGCGGCACGGATAATTTCTGATAAGAAAGCAGCCATATTCAAGCCGTAAGTCAAAAACAAATAAATCAATGGGTTCACATTATCCGTGTTAATGCTGATATAGCTTAAAAATAGGGGTAAGCCATAATACACTAAGAACATTTGAATCAAAGTTGGGGTGCCGCGGACAAATGAGGTAAAAACAACCGCAATTTGTTTTAAAATCGGGGTATTTTCGAGTCGCACATAGGCAATCCCCGCCCCAACAATCACACCAATGATTGTGGAGACAACAGTTAACAACAACGTTGTCGGCAACGCTGATAGCACATCAGGTAAAAACTCCCCGATGAATTGTGGTTGAAAATAATTATGGTAGATTGCAAGAATTAACCGAACACTGCGAACTGCTGAAAAACCTTTCGT
>X172_European_Greenfinch__coassemble_894_pt1 | contig 5637 bp, 5 predicted proteins | sample X172_European_Greenfinch__metabat2_low_PE_006 | metagenome-assembled genome bin X172_European_Greenfinch | reverse complement strand
GAGTACACCGAGATACAAATTACCAAATCCCAGACGGAAAACATTGGCCACGTAGGCACCTAGCAACCCCAATTTAAACGTTCCCATGACGCCTAAAAAGATGCTTAAAAGCAAGGCAATGTTTTTGCCAATCACAGCATTCATGCTTTTTTTTCGAGTTGATGCAGTTGTGCGTCGGCGTTGCGGTGTTTTACGAGTTGCCAAAATCCATACCCTCTAAATCTGATCGTTATGCCTTTTATTTTATCATGAAACCAAATCAAACTGGTGTTCGCTTTTAATGATTGTCCTGAAAACATAAAAAGCCGCAACCGAAGTTGCGACTTGATATAGCTCGTGAGAGAATCGAACTCTCGATTCCGCCGTGAAAGGGCAGCGTCTTAGCCACTTGACCAACGAGCCATGGTCAGTGTGTTTCATAACTGAAACAACTATATTATAGTAGCAAGATTTTCGCCCCTTGTCAACACTTTATTTCAATTTATCTTGTTCGTAAGTGTGCGTTGTTTCCAAATTCGGGAAACTTTGTTGACGCAATGCCTCATATAAGACAATTGCCACAGTATTTGATAAGTTTAATGACCGAATATGCGTGTCATCTTGTGGAATACGAATCGCTTTATCTGGGTTTTGGCGCATAAAGACTTCTGGCAAGCCAGTCGTTTCTTTACCAAAGAGGAAATAATGATCGCCATCAGTCACCGAATAATTAGGTTGGGTATAGTCGTAGTTCGCAAACTTTGAAACTAAATAGAGATGATCCGTCTCACGCAAGGTGTCCAGAAAGTCTGGGAGACTATCATGCTTGACCAATTGGACATGTTCCCAGTAATCCAATCCGGCACGCTTCACATGCTTATCATCTAATTCAAACCCTAAAGGCTCAATCAGATGTAACACGGCATCCGTTCCCGCAGTCGTTCTGGCAATATTACCAGTGTTAGCCGGCATTACCGGTTCAAATAACACAATATGATTTGTCATTGTTCTACTTCTTCCGTTCCTTCTTTAAATAAGGCAGAGTTACTACGCCACCATGTATAAATTCGTGTCACAAGGACTTTGAGGACCGCGTAAGTTGGCACACCCAAAATCACGCCGAGCACCCCAAAAATATGCGCACCAGTTAACAATACCACAATAACGGTCACTGGATGAATCGCCAAGGCATCCCCTAAAATTTTAGGCGCAATCACATGCCCTTCAATTGGCTGTTCAATCACGAGCACAATAATCGCCAAAATGAGCAGTTTAGGCCCACCAGCAATGAGGGCCACAATGAAAATAGGCACCTGAGCCAAAATCGAGCCGACGTATGGAATCATATTGAAGAAACCCGCCATCATCGCCAGTAAAATCCCGTAAGGCAAGCCAATAATCGTATAGCCAATCCCAAACATAATCATGACAGCCAAGCCCACACCCAATTGTCCACGAATATATTTAGCAATTTGCTTACTGATATCGGTTAATAATTCTCGTAATGAGTGCTGTGCTTTCGGTGGGAACTTTTCAGCAACAAAGCCTGAAAACTTATGCCCATCTAGCAACATATAGTACAAAATAAACGGTGTCGATACGGCTGTAATCCCAACTGATGTCAGCGTTGACGCCAGTGAGCTAATACCAGCCACCCCTGTGGTCAGGTATTTTTTACTCCAGTCAATCACATTTTGATTAATGCCAGTGTTGGTATTATTTAAGAATTCCCGTACCGGTTTAAATTGGCTGGACTTAAACGTTTCATTAATAAAGTTTTGACTGGTATGCCAATAATTTGGCCAATTGTCAATAAATGTCATGACTTGAAAGCGCAAAACAACGACTAACATCGTGATTAAGCCAGCAGCGAGCCCAATAATGGCAATTAATATCAGGCCAATTGCCAACGCTCTTGGAATATGGGTGTAACGCGTGAGCATTTTGACCAAAGGACTTAACAGATAATACAAGACCCCAGCGATTAAAATTGGTGCCCCAACAGCTGTAAACAAGGCACGAATAGGCTCCAAAATAAACCGCACTTGCCAACTCAAAAAAATAATCAATAAAACCAGTAGAATTACCACTAACCCGTTCAATAAGTTATTACCTGATAGCCAGCGTCGATACCATGATTGTTCTCTCATTCTAGCTCTTAACCTCCAATCTCGTGTAACCGTTTTGCAACAGTTGCGTTAGTTTGTCAACGACAAATTACTATTACTACCATAGTACCATATTTAAATGGCGCATTTTATTGCAAAATTTTGCCCCTGCCCACAGCTGCTCACCCCAGCTGTGGCTAAATTATGATAATATTAAGATAACTCAATTTTGGATAGAAAGAACGTTTATGACAACCACAGCAACTGCCCATACCAACATTGCCCTCATTAAATATTGGGGAAAAAAGGATCCGATTTTAAATCTACCAACCACGAGCTCGATTTCACTAACGCTCAATGAATTTTATACACGCACGACCGTGAGCCAAAATGCTTCAGCCGATGAATTACTGATCAATGGGCGACCTTTTGATAGCCAACGTATCCACCGCTTCTTAGACATGCTACGCGATAATTTGGGCGACTTTGCCCCACTGACTGTTGCATCAGAAAATCATGTGCCAACCGGCGCGGGACTTGCATCCTCTGCCTCAGCTTTTGCGGCCTTAACTGGCGCAGTAACGCGTGAATTGGGACTCGAGCTCGATAACATGACGTTATCGCGTTTAGCCCGTCGGGGTTCTGGTTCCGCCTCACGCTCGTTTTATGGTCATTTTGCCATTTGGCATGAAGGTCATGATGATGCCTCATCATTTGCCGAAAGTTTGCATGCCCCCGACACGCCCATTGCCTTAGTGGTCGCAGAAGTCTCAACAGCCATGAAAAAGGTGGGGTCGACTGAAGGAATGCGGCGCGCGGCAACATCGCCTGATTATGCGACTTGGGTGCAAAATAGTGCGGCCCAATTGCGTGATATGCAAGCTGCCATTCAAGCCAGTGACATTGAAAAAATCGGCACGATTGCCGAAACCAATGCCCTAGCGATGCATGATTTGAACCGAACAGCCCGCCTGGACCCGTTCACTTATTTTACCAATGACACAACCGACATTTTGACCTTGGTCGCTGACATGCGTCGTCAAGGATTACTAGCTTTTGCCACGCTTGATGCCGGCCCAAATGTTAAAATCATCACCACACAAGCACACGCACCATTGATTGTGTACCAGTTACAAGCCGCTATGCCCGATCTTCACCTTGAAATCGCCACTAGCGGTGCAGGTATTCATTATGATGACTAAACGCTCAGTCCCCGGCAAACTCTTTTTAGCTGGCGAATATGCCATTACGGCACCTGGCCATACCGCAGTTATCGCGGCCACAGCGATGGGGCTAAACTTAACCGTGACCGATGCCCCTACCTCATCCGTCACGTCTAATAGTATTGCGACAGCTTGGCACTTTAACATGGCAGAGCCGATTACCGTTGGACAAGATCACTGGCGTTATGTGCAAGCCGCCATTAAAATGCTTCAAGACTATACCCAATTTAAAACGACTTTACCAACGCTATCAGACGTTAACATCACCATCGAAAGTGATTTAAACGGACCATATGGCAAACTGGGGCTCGGTTCTTCTGCAGCTGTTGTCGTTGGGATTATTGACGCCCTTGATGCCCATTTTTCACTGCATTTACCACGCCTAACCCGCTTTAAGCTGGCTGGTTTGGCCCACTATTTCGTGCAAAAAAATGGTTCCCTAGGTGACATTGCCTCCATTACATACGGCGGCGTAATCGCCTATCAAAGTCCGGATTTAACCCAAGTGATCGGTACAGCACAACAGTGGCCAACGCCTGAAGCGATTGACCGTGACTGGCCAGCTCTCAACATTACCCCCTTACCTTGGCCAAGCCACTGGCGCTTATTACTCGGCGCTACCCATGAATCAGCTGATACCAAGTCAGCCATTCATCAACTCGACCTTAACGCTACTTTCTTGACGCAGAGTCAACAAGCTGTCTTTCGCGTTATTCAAGCCTTAACGACACATGACTATCCCCAATTAGTTCAGGCACTCCAAGCAAATCAAAACTTACTGCAAACATACTTGCCAGCAGGTTACGTGACGCTAAAGCTTGCCCATTTCCTCGCCAGCTTAAATCAAGTTGCCGGAAAAATTAGTGGTGCCGGTTATGGCGACAATGGGTTTGCCGTAGTCACTGATGAGGCCGAAACACTCATCAAAGTTTGGCAGGCGGGCGGTGTTGATCCCCTATTTATGACGATTTTTCCCGAAAACGAGGTGCACTATGACTGAATCCGCACAAGCCCATCGCAAAGATGAACACTTATCTCTTGGTGTCAAACTTTGGCGGCAACAAGAAAATAACCCCATTGGCGCAACTTTTGCCGATGTCCGCTGGTTACCAGCCACTTTCCCTGAAATGGCGGTTGCCGAAGCGGATGTCCACACAACATTGTTTAATCATACGTTTGACTGGCCTTTTTATATTGAAGCGATGACAGGTGGCTCAAATTTGACGGGCCGGATCAACGGTCAACTCGCAAGCGTTGCCCAAAAAACTGGTTTAGCGATGGCCGTTGGCTCACAATCCATCGCACTCAAAGAACCGGAAGTCGCACAAACCTTTAAAATTGCCCGTGACATGCATCCTGCTGGCTTTTTAATCGCGAATCTGGGTGCTGATCATCCCATTGCCCATGTTCGTGACGCCATTGACATGATTGATGCCAATGCCATCGAATTACATGTCAATGTGGCACAGGAATTAGTAATGGCTGAAGGTGATCGTGCTTTCTATTGGCTGGATAACTTAGCGACTGTCATTGCAAAGTCACCGGTACCGGTTATTGTCAAAGAAGTTGGTTTTGGCATGAGTCAGCAGGCTTTTGACACCTTAAAGCAGTTACAACCAGCTGCTATTAATGTTGGCGGGGCTAATGGCACAAACTTTGCAATGATTGAACGACGACGTAATCGTCAGGCTGACAACTTTAATATTGACCAGTTTGGTTTATCAACCGTTGAAAGTTTACTGTCAGCACAATTGGCACAGAACACATTACCGGTGATTGCTACTGGTGGCATCGCGTCGGCCAATGACGTCATGACAAGCCTCATGCTAGGGGCAACGATGACGTCCAGTGCGGGCTATATGCTCAACACTTTAATGACGCATGGCGAAGCCGGCCTCATTGATGAAATTATCTCATGGCAACGTGCGTTACCACGACTCATGACCCTGCTTGGTGCACGACACCTCTCAGAACTACCATCAAAGCCACGGCTGTATGCCTCAAATCTACAAAACTTTATCAACCAAAGCAAAAACGCAACGCCTTAAGGCGTTGCGTTTTTAGTTTGATTACTTAATCAAATCAATTTTATCAAAATCAATAATGGCAATAACCGGCAAATTACGGAAGAAATTATTGTAATCCATGCCATAGCCAACTAAGAATTCATCGGGCACATCAAGACCAAAGTAATCAACGTCAAAGTCAACCACCCGAGCGGCCTTTTTATCAGCTAAGGCTACCGTCGTCACACTTGCGGCCCCTTTGAGTTCAAAATAGTTTTGCAACCATTGCATCGTCCGACCAGAATCAATAATTTCATCGAC
>X172_European_Greenfinch__coassemble_854_pt1 | contig 6251 bp, 6 predicted proteins | sample X172_European_Greenfinch__metabat2_low_PE_006 | metagenome-assembled genome bin X172_European_Greenfinch | reverse complement strand
ATTGAAAGCCATTGAAGGAGATGGAAGTTTTATTCGCTCCACACAGCTCGCCGATCGCATATTCTTAAGTCAAGCGTCGGAGCAGCCGACAGTAGCAGTGCAACAAGCACTGGATGTCGCGGTTGACGACGTGTTGAGTGTCTTTAACGAGGCAGAACAGGACTTTAAAAATCGCTTACAGAATTATACAATTGCTAAATTATTGCGTCATGTAAACGCAGATAATTTTGAAAAAATTGACTGGCGACAGATTCATCTCACATAACGACGTTTGTCGTTATTTTTTTTGTCAAAAATATGGCATATTGGTCGTGTTAGGGTGTATTAAGTTCATAAATTGACGATTTTAGCCGCAAAAAGTTGGATTTCTCTTTATTGAAAGCGCTTACAATTATAGGTAGTAAAAGCTTTAGGAATAGAGGAAGAAAGATGGCTAAATATACAGAGTTAGCTGAAGATATTTTAGCGCATGTTGGCGGCAGTGAAAATGTGGATGGTCTGCGGCACTGTGTAACGCGTTTGCGGTTCAATCTCAAAGACGAAAGTCTGGCCGATACCGAATATTTGCAACAACTTGACGGTGTTGTCACTGTGGTAAAAGCTGGCGGTCAATATCAAGTTGTGATTGGTAATCAAGTGCCAGATGTTTACGATGAAGTCGTCAAGGTGGGGCATCTCCCCGTTGGTGGGGACACGGCAGCTGATACCGAAGACACTGCCGGACCAAAGGGGAATTGGTTTGATCGCTTTATTGATGTCGTGTCAAACCTGTTTCAACCTATTTTGGGAGCGTTGGCCGCTGCCGGTATTTTAAAAGGCATTACGGCGATTTTAGCCGCTGCTGGCATGCCAAAGACTGATAGTGTCTATGTGGTGATGAACGCGATTGGGGATGGCCTATTCCAGTATCTCCCAATATTTTTAGCCGTTACGGCTGCAAATAAATTTAAAATGAGTGTTTACACGGCGTTGGCTATTGCCGGGGCGCTCGTTTATCCAGGGTTGCCGCAGTTGTTAGCCGCTGCCAAACCATTTATGGGCTTGACGATTCAAATACCAGCGGGTGGTTATTATAGTATGGTTTTGCCAATTATTTTGGCAATTTATGTTGCTTCAAAAATTGAACACTTTATGAAGCGCCACATCCATGATAACGTGAAGATGTTCTTTGTCCCAATGGTGACGATTTTTGTCACGTTGTGGTTGACGTTCTTAGTTGTTGGACCAATTGCTAATACGGCTTCTAACGCCGTCGGCGCTTTCTTTGTCACTGTTTATAACATGGGCCCAATTCTGTATGGTTTTGCCATGGGTGCGGGTTGGCAGATTTTGGTCATGTTTGGCTTACATTGGGGTATTGTCCCATTGATTATCACGCAAATTGCAACAATGGGTTATTCACCATTGATGGCGGCCGCTGCTTTACCAAACTTCACTCAAACAGGTGCATTAACTGGTGTTTGGGTTAAGACAAAGGAAAAGAAGGTGAAGACAGGGGTTATCCCAGCTATTATTTCATCCATCTTTGGGGTGACAGAACCGGCGATTTACGGTTATTCATTACCTATGAAAACGCCATTTATTGTTTCTATTATTTCTTCAGGTATTGTCGGGGCCTATCTTGGTTACTTTAAGGTCTTGACTTACATCAACGGTGGCCTGGGTATCTTCATGTACCCATCTTATATCGGACCAAATGGTAGTTTGACGGGTGTGATGCACATGATTATTGGCACCATTTTGGCGATTGTCCTCAGCTTTGTGGGGATGATGTTTGTCAAAGTGCCAAAGCTTTACGATAAGTCAGTCCCAGCCACTGCCGGCACGACGTCAAGTACTCAAGGGACATCAGCTCAGGTTGAACTACAGAGTGAAACAATCAAGAGTCCGTTGGCTGGTAAGACAGTTGCTTTGGCAGACGTAGCCGATGAAGTCTTTGCTTCGGGGGCAATGGGACAAGGGATTGCTATTGATCCGAGCCAAGGCGAAATTGTGGCACCAACAGCAGGTGAAGTAAAGATTTTGTTCCCGACCAAGCATGCGATTGGCTTTGTCACAGAAAATGGTGCTGAATTGTTAATCCATATTGGCATGAATACCGTGGAATTAAATGGCCAATATTTCACCGCACACGTTGCTCAAGGCGATCACGTGAAAGCAGGTCAAAAGCTAGTATCATTTGACGTTGCGGCCATTCAAGCTGCGGGCTATCCGGTGGTAACCCCAGTTATTGTGACAAATTCGCCACAATATGTCGCAATTGAAACGACCAATGAACCGACTGTCACGACAGCAAGTGACTTGATTTTCCTGAAAAAATAAGGAGGCATTAATATGCAAGCGAAACAATTTCCGGCAGACTTTCTCTGGGGTGGCGCCACTGCGGCCAATCAATTTGAAGGCGGCTGGCAAGATGGTGGGCGTGGGCCGGCCACGTCGGATACGGCGGTAGCCATTGATCCCAAGGATCGTAAGACCGCACTCGATTTTACAGAACCAATGAGCAAAGATAAGGTCTTGGCAGCTTTAAATGATGCAGAGGGACGCTATCCCAAGCGTTGGGGTTCAGACTTCTATCATCGCTACAAAGAAGATACTGCGTTATATGCAGAAATGGGACTCAAGACGTTTCGACTGTCGATTGCTTGGTCACGTATCTTTCCCCTAATGGGGATGATGCGGTACCCAATGAAGCTGGCTTACAATTCTATGATGCAGTGTTTGATGAATTACGCAAATACAATATTGAACCGTTGGTCACGCTATCGCATTACGAAACGCCGATTGGCATCGCACTGAATTATGGTGGTTGGAAAAACCGCGCGGTAATTGATTTATTTGTGAAGTATTCCAAAACGGTAATCACGCGTTATCAAGATAAAGTGAAGTACTGGTTAACTTTTAATGAAATCAATGTTATCGGGGGTGTCTGGTTACGTGGGCGGTGCTTTACTGTCAGATGATGACGCGTATACCCTACAAGATCGGTTCCAAGCAGCGCACCATCAGTTTGTTGCTTCTAGTTTAGTGACACAATTTGCGCATGAGCTGAACCCTGATTTGAAAATTGGGATGATGCTGGCGCGAATGCAAGCTTATCCGGCAACACCTAATCCACTAGATGTCTTGCAGGCCTTAAAGTTGGATCACGAAAATCTATTTTATTCAGATGTGCAGGTACGTGGTAAGTATCCTGCCTATGCTAAGCGTTTCTTTGCTGAAAATGGCATTAATTTGCAGATAGCACCTTCAGATGAGGCAATATTGGCGGCTAATCCAGTTGACTTTATGTCATTTTCATACTATATGAGCACGGTGGCGCGTCATGAGCCAGGCGCAAATATTGAAAAAACATCGGGTAATTTTGTTAACGGTGAGGCCAATCCGTATTTAGAGAGTTCAGATTGGGGCTGGCAGATTGATCCGGTTGGCTTGCGCATCACGTTAAATTATTTGTATGATCGTTATCAAGTACCGCTGTTTGTTGTCGAAAATGGTTTAGGAGCGCTTGATACGGTGACAGCTGATGGTCAGATTCATGATGAGTATCGCATTGATTATGTGAAGCAACATATTCAACAAATGTATGAAGCCATTCAAGATGGCGTTGAACTTTTGGGTTACACGACTTGGGGGATTACTGATTTGGTGTCAGCAGGGACATCGGAGTTTTCTAAACGCTATGGTTTTGTTTATGTTGACATGGATGACCAAGGTCAGGGAACATTTGACCGGCGACGCAAAGACAGTTTTTATTGGTATCAACACGTGATTGCGACGCGTGGTGCGGCCGCATTTGATTAAGAAATGAACCGAGGGTGATGCCTCGGTTTTTATGTAACCGTTTTCAAATTGTGATATGAAAGATAAAATTGTGCGAAAGAGGACAGCAAATGAGGTCGCAAGCTAATCGTGACATGGGCGAACCGTTTACACATGAAATTGTCAAACCGGTAGCGCTGAACTTGCCAGTGTATTGGATTATTCATAATGCGAAAGAACAGCAACATGCAGTACCACGGCATTGGCATGAAGAATTAGAATTGAATTTAACGGTGAGCGGGCATATTGACCAATTTGCGATTGATGGTCAGACTTTTGATACGCAGACCGGAGATGTGTTAGTGATTAATTCAGGCAGTATCCATACGATTCCGTTGCAAAAAATTGGTAGTGAAGCGATGACCTTATTTTTTAATAATGACTTTTTGCGGACGGCCTTACCCAACATTTCTGAGCTTGTTTTTGTTACCCATCCTAATGGAATTGATCGTGTGACGAGTACGGGATTGGTTGACTATTTTTATGCGATGCACCATACGGTGAAAAATGATCCAACAAACTACCTACGGATTACGCGTTTAGCTTATGACATTTTAGATGAATTAGTGCTACATTTTTCCAACCATGATTTTGGTGTGAATCCGCATTTGATTCAGGCGAAGGACGACAAATTATATCAAATTTTGTGGTATATCAAAGCAAATGTCCACAACGGTCTGACGGTTTCAGCGCTAGCGGCGCATTTTGGTGTCTCCACAAGTTATTTGTCCTGATATTTTAAAATGAAGTTACAGATGACACCACTTGAGTATTTACAGACGATTCGGTTGAATAAAGCCTATCAATACCTCATGAATACCAATAAATCAATTAGCTGGATTTCCGACATGACAGGTTTTGGTGATGTTAAATCCTTTGAACGATTATTTAAAAACACGTATGGTATGTCACCCAAAAAATATCGGCAACAGTTCACAAACTGACTTAAAAAAAGACGATAATTGCGTCGTTTCTAAAAAGAAAGCGCTTACAATATAAGATATTGAAGCGCTTTTTAAATGGTAGAAATGAGGTTATCGGATATGGATTCATCGGTTCAAAACGCTAGGTTATTCAAACTGGCGATTCTCTCAATTTCATTAGTGTTAACGGTGACGACTGCTGTCTCAACTGCCTTACCGGCAATGATTGCGGCGTTTAAACAATATCCACCGACACAAGTGGAGATGCTCACAACGTTACCAACCATTTCACTACTTATTACCGTGTTGGCCAGTTCATGGATTGTCAAACACATTGGTGCGCGTCACGCAACCTTGATTGGTCTAGTATTAGCACTGCTGGCGGGCTTGGTACCAGTCTTTGTGACACAATATCCGGTGATTTTTATCTCTCGTCTCTTGCTGGGCGTTGGCGTAGGGCTGTTTAATAATTTGGCCTATAGTTTAATCATGGCTGTTTATGACGGGGAAGAACGGCAGACGATGCTAGGTTTTCAATCCGCTGTCGGTACAGTCGGTAATGCCGCAGTGGCATTTGTTGTTGGTTTGTTAGTCACGAGTGGCTGGCAAATGGCCTTTAATGTCAACTGGCTGTTTGTTGTACCGCTAATCTTGTTTGGTTTATTTGCTGGGAAAATTGATCAACTGACTAAGGTTGTGGTAGTGGCTGATAACACACAAGCATCCGTCAAAAAGAAAGCAACAACGAATGTTGCGGTTCTTGGCTATGTTGTCCTAATTGCAACTTTTTTCGCCTTTTACTTTGGCTTAATGCTTAAACTAGTTGGTTTCTTGGTTGAACAGGGACTAGGGACTGCTGCTACGGCGGCTGCCCAACTTAGTGTGATGTCTTTGCTTGGTTTGGTGCCCAGTCTCTTGTATGGGAAAATCTATAAGCATTTACGGCGGCTCACGATTCCGACTGGTTTAATCTTTGCTGGTCTGGGGCTATGGGCGATTATCTCAGCCAATACAGTGGTGATGGTCTGGATCGGTGTGAGTTTTGTAGGTTTGGGATTACCTATTTTCATGCCGGCCGTCTTTGGACGGGTAGCAGAAGTACAGCCCGTGGGAACTTCAAATTTATCGTCGGCGCTGATGTTGGTCGGCATTAATGTGGCTGTTTTCTTGTCACCACAGATTTTAGCTTTGGTCACACCATTAACGGGACAGACAACAAATAAAGCAACACTGTTAGTGGCCACGTTGATGATGTTCTTATTGGCTGCGATTCAGTTAGCGTTGGTAATCTACAAGCGACCAACCATAAGGCATCATAGGAGGATGGGACTTTGACACAATTTAACACACAAATCGATCAGACGAATGGCGTCGTCATTAAATTAGTGCCAGATACGCAAACAGGTGGGGTCTTAGATCCCAAGGCACGGGCTGAATTAGTGGCGGCCCAAACGCAAACTGTCGATCAGCAAGACATGACACCCCCAGATATTGCTACGCATGCGT
>X172_European_Greenfinch__coassemble_918_pt1 | contig 6520 bp, 4 predicted proteins | sample X172_European_Greenfinch__metabat2_low_PE_006 | metagenome-assembled genome bin X172_European_Greenfinch | reverse complement strand
GAATATAGATTGTGTGTCATGGTTGAAAAAACCGAGCGCGCTAAGTTGTTTTCAGCAACAGTGATGACGGGGATGCTGGCCTTATCGGTAACAGCTGGTCTTCGTCAGGTGCACGCTGACATGTCTGGCTACGCAGTGCAAACAGCCAGCACAGTTGGTGGATTTGGGGGCAATACCACTGGCGGCAGCCAAGCCACAGCAGCACATACCTACACGGTTACTGACCGTGCGTCTTTGTTAAAAGCGTTGGGCGGTGAGCATAATGCCACACCAAAGATCATTTATGTGTCGGGTAAAATTGACATGAACGTCAATGCACAAGGCCAGACGCTCACTGCAGCTGATTATGCTAAAGGCACCGGCTATAACTTTAATAGCTATTTAGCTGCTTACGCGCCAAGTACTTGGGGTAAGAAAAAAGTCAGTGGTGTGCAGGAAGCTGATCGAGTAAAGGCACAACAAAATCAAGCCGCGCAAGTTGTCGTGAAAGTGCCGGCAAATACGACGATTATTGGGGAACCTGGTGCGCAACTCATTGGGGGTAATCTGGTGATCCAACAGGACAATGTGATTGTGCGTAATCTTTATTTTGAAACACCGTATGATGATTTCCCCCAATGGGATCCAACGGATGAAGACACCGGTAACTGGAATTCACAATATGATGCCATTTCAGTGCAAGGTGCGCGTAATGTTTGGTTAGACCACAATACCTTTGATGATGGCACCCATCCAGATGCACAAAATGGGACGTACTTTGGTCGCGAATACCAACATCATGATGGTGACACTGATTTAACTAATGGGGCTGACAATATTACGGTCTCAGACAATATTTATCGAAACCATGATAAAACCATGTTGATTGGTAACAGTGATACTAAAAAAACAGATGCCGGCAAACTTCATGTGATGGTCACCCATAATTTGTTTGAAAATACTGTTCAACGGACACCGCGGGTGCGCTATGGCGAGGTCCAAGTCGTGAACAATCTGTATCAAAATGATGGGACCAGCACGTACAAATTTAAGTACGCGTGGGGATTGGGTAAGAACGCACAAATTGCTGCGCAAAACAATGTGCTTAATATTGCGAATGCGTCAGCGTCAGACATTATTAGCAAGCTCAAGGGGACACAGCTAGCAGATGTTGACACTCAATTTAACGGGGTAAATGTCAGTGCATCAAAACTGAGTCATACAGCACCGCTAACTTGGCAACCAACGACGCCAGCCAATTTAACGCCAACAAATCAAGTCCAAGCAACGGTGATGAACCAAGCTGGCGTAAATGTTTTAAAGTAGGGTATATTACCGAAAGGGACGTGAAGGCGTCCTTTTTTTGTCAGCAATAAATAAATTAAATGATGATAAACGCTCGTCATTTTTGTTTGACTTTTGGGACGTCTTTTTCTAAAATACAGGGTATAAAGCAAGGGGGATAACATGTTAGACAAAACCATTTATAAGCAAGTTTTCAAGGCGAGTTTTAATGCGCCAATCGAAGTTGAATTTTGGGATGGTGAATGCGTGCGTTATGGGGAGGGGGACCCAATAGCTAAAATTATAATCCATGAAGTGATTCAGGTTAAGGACATTTTGGCACACGCTTCGCTCACTTTTGGTGAGGCGTATATGGACGGTATTATTGAGATACAAGGTGATTTACAGCAATTGATTACGGCTGTTTATCAAGCTAAGGATAGTTTTTTAAACCACGCGAAGTTTAAAAAGTTTTTGCCTAAGCGCTCACACTCAGAAAAAATGAGTAAAGTCGATGTGCAAAGCCACTACGATATTGGCAATGACTTTTACGCAATGTGGCTTGATCCAACGTTGACGTATTCTTGTGCTTACTTTGCTAGTGAAGAAGATACGTTGGAACAAGCGCAGTGGAATAAAGTCCATCATATTTTAGATAAGTTGCATGCCCAACCAGGCGAAACGTTACTGGATATCGGTTGTGGTTGGGGCACTTTGATTTTCACTGCCGCTAAGGAATATGGCTTAAAAGCAACAGGGGTAACATTGAGCCAACAACAATATGATTTTGTCACGGAAAAGATTGCGGCAGAAGGTTTGACTGATCAAGTATCTGTCTATTTAAAGGATTATCGAGAAATTGAAAAGACCTATGACCATGTCACTTCGGTGGGGATGTTTGAACATGTCGGTAAGGAAAATCTTGGCGAATACTTTGCCCAAGTGAGTGATCGTCTGGTGCCAAATGGGACAGCGTTAATTCATGGTATTACTGGCCAACATGAAGGTGCTGGTGTGGATGAATGGATTAACAAATATATTTTCCCAGGTGGTTATATTCCAAACCTTGCTGAAAATTTGACACATATTATGCAGACGGCCCTACAAGTGGACGATTTGGAACCACTCCGTCGTCACTATCAAAAGACGCTTGAAATTTGGACACAGAATTTTCATGACGTTCGAGCAGCGGTTGTTGCCCAATACGGTGAACGTTTCTACCGTATGTGGGATTTGTATTTGCAAGCCTGCGCCGCTTCATTTGAGTCAGGGAACATTGATGTTGTTCAATATTTGTTAACAAAAGGGCCATCAGGGACGAATTTGCCAATGACACGTGCCTATATGTATCATGCCGATGTGGCACACGGTGTGAAATAAGAAAAAGCTATTGCAGCCTTGTTGCAATAGCTTTTTTTCTATTCAATTTGTGATAACCACTTTTTTATTGTTAACACCGTTTTAACATCATAGTTGTTAAGATAGCGTTATCAAAAAAAGGAGGCACTGCGCCATGCTGTTAACGTTTTTAGGCGGGCTGGTCGTTGTTGGCTTGGTTGTTTATTTATTTTACATTTTAATGTGGGGGGATCAATCATGATTTGGTGGCGAGATGTGATGATTATTGGCCTTATTGTGGGGCTCTCCATCCCCGTCGGGCGCTATATTGCTGCGGTGATGGCGGGGAAAAAGGTGTGGTTGAGCGCGGTTTTAAAACCAGTGGAAAAACGCATTTATCGTGTCCTCGGCTACCAAGACACACCCGCTGAAATGTCGGGTCGTCAATTTGTACTGGCAATTGTGGTGTTTAGTCTCATGAGTCTATTCGTTGTGATGGGCGTGTTAATGACCTAGCAATGGTTACCGTTTAACCCCAATCATGTCCATAACGTGCCTTGGGATTTGGCTTTGAATATGGCTATGAGTTTTGTCACCAATACGGATTGGCAGGCTTATAGTGGGGAAACCGCTATGTCCTACTTGTCACAGTTTGCCGTGTTGACCACGCAAAATTTTGCCTCAGCAGCCGTTGGTGTGGCTGCGTTACTGGCTGTTATCCGTGGTTTTTCACGCAAGGAAAGCCAAACGGTTGGCAATTTTTGGGTTGATATCACTCGATTCACCTTATATGTCCTGGTACCACTGAGCATAGTCTTAACGTTACTGATGGTGAGCCAAGGGGCCGTACAGAATTTTGCCCCCAATCATGTCGTGCAAGGCATCTTATTGCCATCCGGACCAGCTTCCAGCCAATTTGCGATTTCATTGTTAGGGAGTAACGGTGGTGGCTTCTTTGGTGCCAATGCAGCCGCATTATTTCATAATCCCACAGGCTTGAGTAATTTATTTGAGAGTGTGGCGATTGTTCTCTTACCCGCTCCCTGGTTGTCATGTTTGGTCAAATGGTCGGCCGTCGACAGGCGATGGTGATCTATGCTGTGATGCTTGGCCTTTTAGTATTGGCAGTGATTGGCACCACGTTGTCTGAATTACACCTTGGCCAGCATGTTGCGGGTGTGGCCCGATCAACGGCATTGGAGGGGGAAAATGTTGTCAACGGTATCGGGTTGTCAGCATTATGGAATACCTTATCGACCGCCGTTTCTAACGGGTCAGTGAACGCGTCATTGGATAGTTTTACCCCGTTAGGTGGGCTGATTCCCATGTTACTCATGCAACTCGGTGAAATTGTATTTGGCGGTGTTGGTTCTGGTTTATATGGCATGTTAAGCTTTGTGCTACTAACCGTGTTTATCAGTGGTTTAATGGTTGGGCGCACACCAGAATATTTAGGAAAAAAAATTGCGGCCTATGATATGAAAATGGTTGCGTTAGCCATTTTATTGCCGCCAGTGTTAAGTTTGGTTGGCACGGGAATTGCCGTGAGTTGGCCGGGTATCCGATCAAGCTTGACGAATACTGGGGCGCATGGTTTTTCAGAAATTTTGTATGGGTTTTCATCAATGGGTAATAATAACGGCTCGTCGTTTCCTGGGTTTAATGGTGATCAGCTGATGGTCAATGTGGTTGGCGCGGTGTTAATGGGCTGCACCCGTTTTGTCCCGCTACTGGCGATGGTGTATCTAGGGGCCAATTGCCGATTTTATCACGGCAAGGTAAGGAGAATCTGATGGAAAATATTTTTCTAGCAGTGAAAAAGTTAGCACCACAAGTTCAAATCAACAATCCAGTCATGTTTGTTGTCTATGTTGGCGCGATTTTATTAACCGTTATTGATGGGGTGAACGCCGTTACGGGGATGAACTATCAGTCATTGGGTTATGACGTGGCGATTACGCTTATTTTATGGGTGACGGTGTTGTTTGCCAATTATGCGGATGCTGTAGCAGAAGGGCGTGGTCGTGCGCAATTTGAAAGCCTGAAGAAGTCCCGTCATGCCGTGCCGGCACATCGGCTTGAGAAAAATGGGCAGGCTGTTGATGTGACTTCTGATGCGCTACAACCTGGTGATATTGTCCAGGTGGTGGCCGGTGAAGTGATCCCGATGGATGGGGAAGTCATTTTAGGTACTGCTGCGGTGGATGAAAGTGCCATTACCGGCGAATCGTCACCGGTGATTCGTGAAGCCGGTGGGGATCGGAGTTCAGTCACTGGTGGGACAACTGTTTTATCGGACAACTTACAGATTAAGATTACAGCCCGGGCTGGCGAAAGTTTCCTGGATCAAATGATTCACATGATTGAGGGGGCTAAGCGTCAGAAAACGCCTAACGAAAGTGCGCTGCAGATTTTATTGGTGACATTGACGATTATATTCCTGATTGTCGTGGTAACCTTATTACCTTTTAGTCAGTTTGCTAATGACAAAGCAGCTATCCAAACGATTACGATTACTAATCTAGCGGCTTTGTTGGTGTGTCTGGCCCCCACTACAATTGGTGCCTTGTTGTCGGCCATCGGTATTTCGGGGATGAGTCGTTTAAATCAAGAAAATGTGTTGGCTAAAAGTGGTCGCGCTATTGAAGCTGCTGGGGATGTGGATATCTTACTATTAGATAAAACCGGTACGATTACCTTAGGGAATCGTCAAGCCGTGACTTTTAAACCCATTCAGGGCGTTTCTGAGCATGACTTGGCCGAAGCTGCCTGGCTGGCATCAATGGCGGACGAGACACCAGAAGGACGCAGTGTGGTCAATTTAGCACGGGACACGTACCAGATCACGACCGACGAGAATCAAATGAGCAAGCCCGTATTTGTTCCGTTTTCAGCAGCAACCCGAATGAGCGGGGTCGATATCCAGACAGACCATTATCGCAAGGGTGCGGCTGATTCAGTGCAGCACTACATCGTGTCATTAGGGGCGAGCTGGCCAGATGAGGCGACCGCTTGCGCAGAAGCAATCGCCAAAAATGGTGGGACACCTTTGATTGTGACTAAAAATACCATTGTCTTAGGCGTGATTGACCTCAAAGATATTGTCAAGCCAGGCGTGCGAGAGCAGTTTAAAGCCTTGCGCAAGATGGGCATTAAATCGGTTATGATTACCGGTGATAATCCGTTAACAGCGGCTGCCATTGCCGCCGAAGCTGGTGTAGACGACTATATTGCCCAAGCCGTTCCTGAGTCTAAATTAGCTGTGATTAAAAAGTATCAACAAGCCGGCCATTTAGTTGCCATGACTGGGGATGGCACCAACGATGCCCCGGCCTTAGCACAAGCCGATGTTGCGGTGGCGATGAATACAGGGACAGTTGCTGCCAAAGAGGCGGGTAATATGATTGATTTAGATTCTAGTCCAACCAAACTAATTAAAATTGTGGCAGTGGGTAAGCAACTGTTGATGACACGTGGCGCTTTGACAACTTTTAGTATCACGAATGATCTCGCTAAATATTTTGCAATTTTACCAGCTTTATTTGTTGGACTCTATCCACAATTGGCGGTCCTTAATTTTATGCACTTAACCGGTCCTAAAACAGCAATTTTAGCTGCACTACTCTACAATGCTTTAATCATTATTGGCTTAATTCCGGTTGCCTTGCGGGGGGTTCGCTATCGTGAATTAGGGGCTGAGCAGTTATTGCGCCAGAATTTGCTGATATATGGTTTGGGTGGTATTTTCTTTCCGTTTGTTGTCATCAAAATATTCGACATGATCTTAACGATTATTGGCGTGAAGTGAGGTAAAATATGTTTAAGGTAATATGCGGGCAAGCGGGTCGCTTGCTTCTGATACTGAGTGCTTGTGCTGTGCTTTACACTGGGGTGAGTACCCTGTTGGTACAGGTTTTGT
>X172_European_Greenfinch__coassemble_906_pt1 | contig 6609 bp, 7 predicted proteins | sample X172_European_Greenfinch__metabat2_low_PE_006 | metagenome-assembled genome bin X172_European_Greenfinch | reverse complement strand
CAGCACATGCGTTAATGTGGTCATCAAAATAGTCTTTTTGTTGGCTTGTTGACGCCGTAATTCCTCCCAGATTTGAAGGCGCAGCGCAGGATCAATGCCGACCGTGGGTTCATCTAAAATTAATAAATCCGGCTCCCCTAACAATGCAATGGCGAGTGACAGGCGGCGTTTCATCCCACCCGAATAGCCTTTAACTTGTTGTTTTAAGGCAGCAGTTAAATCAACAATCTGCGCCACCCGACTAATTTCGTGATCAACAGCTTTGATATCACGCATTTGTGCGAAAAACTTGAGATTATCATAGCCAGTCAGCGTCTCATAAAGCGCATCATTTTGCGCCATGTAACCAATTTGAGCTAACGCTTTGCGATTTGGCATCCGCGTCTCAAAAATATACGCTTCGCCTGTGTCGGCTTGTGTCATGCCAAGGGCTAGTTTAATCACCGTTGATTTTCCCGAACCAGACGGGCCAATTAACCCTAATAATTGTCCCGTTGGTAACTGCAAGCTCACTTGGTCAAGCACTGTACGTGCCCCATATGATTTCGTCATATTTTGGAGTGCCAAAATAGTTGTCATCCGCATTCTCCGTCATTCAATTTTACTTGATTATACGACTGCGAAAATCATAAGTAAACACTTCTGCCACTCACAGTAGTGTACTGCCTGTCATTAACACAAAAAGCTGAAGTAGCACTGTCTACCTCAGCTTTTATTTGAGCAAAGTCCCAATCCAATAAGTAAATCCCATCGTAATCACACCCGTTAAAACATTACGTAATATAGCGGGTAATTTTGGTGCGTGACCTGACCAGGCGCTCAACCAGCCAGTCAAGAAGAGTGCCCACAGCGTGGCCATGACGGTACCAATCACTTTATAGTCCTGCGGCAAAAATGCCACGGCTAATAGTGGCCAAATCCCCCCAGAAACTGAGGCGATAAAGGATGATACTAACGCATGTGACGGGCTTAAATATTCACCCACAACAATCCCATGCTTAATCTGAACATAGTGTTTTAAAGCATCCTTGACCATTAAATCATCAGCGACTTGGGCCGCCAATTCAGGGGTTGCACCTCGTTGTTCATAATACGTCGCAATTTCATCATGGACGACTTGCGGTTGTGTGGCTAATAAGGTTTCAGCCTTGGCAACAACGGCTTGTTCGGTATCTTTTTGAGACGACACAGATACAAATTCACCAGAAGCCATGGAAAAAGCGACCGCAAACATTTCAGCAACGCCCGCCACAAAAATAACCGTGTTATTTGTTGTCGCACCCGTGACCCCTAAAATAACACCGGCACCACCAATGATCCCATCGTTAGCACCTAAAACCCCTGCACGAATAATATTTAATCTTTCAGATAATGATAATTTCTTTTTTGTCATGTTAAGCAACCATGAGTAAACCAACTACATACGTGACCCCCATGGTCACGACTCCCATAAACACATTCCGTAAAATCACTCGTGTTTTCGGCGTATTGCCATAAACGGCTGAGAAATAGCCCGTTAACACAAGCGCTAACACCACAAACACAAGTGTGGTAATGACGCGATAAGGTGCCGGCACTAGCGTCATGCCAACCATCGGTAAAATCGCCCCAATTGGAAAAGCGATCATCGAGGCCAATGCCGCTTCAATTGGTGAAATCAAATTATCTTCATCAATGCCATAACGGGCATGTAACGTTTCGTTCAAGGCATCTTGCTGCATCGTTTGTTGCGCTAATGCACGGGCATGCTCGGCAGTAATGCCATCAGCTAAATAGTGTTGCGTTAGAAATTCTTTTTCTTGGTTAAAATGTTGATCCAACGCCATAATCTGCTGTGCGCGTGCTGCGCGTTCAGAATCTAGCTGTGAGTTAACCGAGACATATTCCCCCGTCGCCATGGAAAAAGTCCCCGCAATGGTAGCCGTTAACCCAGCCAAGAAAATGGCCCAAGCATTCATTGAGGCCCCGTAGACCCCAAAAACAACGCCTGCAATCGAGATAATCCCATCATTAGCACCCATCACAATGGCGCGTAAAATATTAATTCTTTTACTAATATGCATTTCCATGGGGACATTATAGCACAAAATAACACGTGTTTCAGCTTAAAATCTGTCAAAAATGAGATGTTTAATCGTTGTCACACCAGACTATATCGCGTGATTATTAAGTGTGGTACGATAATACTATCAGCATATCTTCATGGCCAATTATCAGGGCGCATTGAAAAATCAGGAGTGTTATTGTGAACACATTCATCTATGAAACCATCGTCACAATTGTTGAAGAAAAGTCCTTCCAAAAAGCATCTGAAAAACTCAACATTACAGCCAGTGCGGTCAGTCATGCCATTAATCAAATCGAAAAAAAATACGGGTTCCCCATTTTTATTCGTAACCGTGCGGAAGTCTCCCTAACGGCGAACGGCGCACAACTTTACCCCATTTTTCGTAAAATTCTCGCCGAAGAAACAGAACTCGAAAAAACAGTGCAAGCAATACAAGGTTTAGAATCTGGGGTCATTAAAATTGGGGCCTTTAGTAGTGTCTGCATTAATTGGCTACCCGATATTTTGCGTAATTACGCCAAACAGTTTCCCAATATCGCCGTTTCTCTGACCCAAGATAACTTTTCAGATATTAGCCAACACGTCGCCTATGAAGAACTTGACCTCGGCTTTACGCTTCTCCCCGTCTCCGAGAACGTCAAAGTCACTGAACTCCTGCGCGATGAAATTAAGTGTGTCGCGCCTGCAAACTTTCAGCCTCGTAATGGGAAAACTATTACTAAGGCAGATTTAAAAGGTGTTCAATTCATGTTGCAAAAAGCGGATTATGACCGTGACACCAAAAAAACATTGGATTTTTACGATGTTCGTCCAAATACTATTAACTTCTCCATTGATGATCAATCAATTGTTTCAATGGTTGAAGCAGGCCTGGGCTTCGGCATTTTACCTGATTTAGCACTTAGAAAACTAAGCGGTGACGTCAGCATTTTCTCATTCGATGAACCTTTTTACCGCACCATCGCCCTTGTCCAAAGTAAAAACGACATTTTATCGCCAGCCGTGCGTGCCTTAGTACAAGAAATTGAAACTTATCTCAGCTAAAAAAGCCAATCTGTCATTACGATTGGCTTTTTATTGTGCAACAAACAGGTGCTGATGTAATGCTTTGCCCAAACGCGCAATCCCTGTTCTGATGTCGTCTGGCGTTGCACCAGTAAAGTTTAACCGGAATTGATGAGTCACCTGCCGTGAAGCATATTGCATCTCTGATGGCACATAGACAACTTTGGCTTGTGATAACATCTGTTCGGCTAATAATGTGGTTGCATTAACCCCTTCGGGCAAACTTACCCAGATAAAGAAGCCACCATTTGGCTGCGTAAACGTCACTGTGTCTGGCATATCAGCAGCTAAACAAGCTAACATCAACGCACATTTATCACGATATTTGGCATTAATGGTGGCAATGTGTGCTTGAATGTCATGCTTGGCTAAATAGTGATCAATCGCCATCAAGCTAATATACGACGGTTGGATATCAAGTCCTGATTTGATTTTTAAGAACAATGCCATTAATGCTGGATTGGCCACAAGCCAGCCCGTACGCAAAGCCGGCGATAAAATTTTAGAGAAACTAGAAATTAAAATCACCCGACCATCTGTGTCTAATGCCGCTAATGATGGCACGGCCTCGCCAGTGTAACGCAAATAACGGTAAGGGCTATCTTCAATGATGTAAAAGTCATATTGTGCGGCTAAAGCTAATAATTGCTTGCGCTTCGCCAAGCTCATGGTTACCCCAGTTGGATTTTGAAAATCGGGAATCGTATAGACAAATTTTGTCTCTGGATACTGCTGCAAGGTTGCTTCTAACTGTGCCATATCCATGCCATCAGCTTCTAACCTCACTTCATGATAAATCGGCTCATAGCTATCAAAAGCATCTAAAGCCCCCATATAAGTTGGTGCTTCAACGATAATATGATCATCCTTATCTAAAAAGGCGCGCCCAATAATATCAATGGCTTGTTGCCCGCCTTGCGTCATCATAATTTGATCAGCTGTTGGTCGGTAATCAAAATAAGTTGCCATCAAAGCCGCAATTTTTTCTCGCAGTGATAATGGCCCTTGCGTATCGTGATATTGAAAAATTGACGCACCTGCCGTAGCAATCGCTTCATTAAAAGCCTGAGCTAAAGCCTCGCTAGGAAAAACCGCTTCATCTGGCAGTCCCATTCCAAAAGAAATATTTTCTGGATCAGCCGCCTGGGCAAAAATTTGATCCATGTTTAACTCTGCTGTTTGTTGGTAACGGGTTGATAAATGTGATCGTGTCATAAGCGTTTAGTCCTCTTGCTTTCTTGACAACTATCATACCCGAATCCAAACATGAATATGACGAAACTATTTTAATTTAACATGAATAAAATTCATTCATAATCATTTACACTGATTGTCGCAAGATTTGCCGATAGCGCATGACAAGGCTTAACGTCGTGGCAACCAATATCGCAGCGACACAATACACCGCAAAATAGCCAAAATAACTGGCAAAAATCCCCCATATAATGGCCCCCATACCATAGGCCACGTCCGTTCCGGATGAAAAAATAGCGGTCGCACGACCACGCTGCACTGGTAAGACATCCCGTAGTACGACGGCATTCATCAAGGGCATCAACAACGCAAAGCCAAGGCCAATTAATCCGCCGGCGATCAAAAATCCCCCAATGCCTGGACTAAACGCAATGCATATAGCGCACTGGCAATCCTTTTTCAAACCCAAATTGGACTAAAAAGGCGGCCACGGCGGCGTTGGCGAAAGCAGCAATAAAAACAACCAAACTTGGCGCCCAAATACTCACTTGTGCAAGCAATGCCAAAATTCCAACTGGAGACGTTGCCGCAGTCGTTTGCTGCGTTTTGAGATTATACGTGTCACGCACCAAAACCGTTAAACCGAGTGCCACAACAACCAAACCCAGACTGAAATAAAACATCGCCTGAAATCCCCAATGATTGACAATTAAGAGGCCAATTGCTGGCCCAACTGCTGCTGGTAAGGTTTGTGAAATACTGAAGTAGCCTAACCCAATGGATAGCTGTCGTGGGGGTAATTTATCAGCGACCAGCGTCGCAACTGCGGTGCTTTGAGTGCCATTACCAATACCTTGAAACGCACGCAGTAAAATCAAAACAAGTAATGATTGACTAAAAATCAGTAAGCCGAAATCGACCACTAAAACAAGCAACCCAATCACGATTAATGGCTTGCGTCCAAAGCGATCAATCATTTTACCCACAGGCACACGCGCTACCAAGGCTGCTAGCCCCCAAATCCCAATCACCAAGCCCGACATCATCGCATTGCCACCTAATTGCGTCACATATAATGGTAACGTCCCCATTTGTGCGGTCACGGCGGTCATGACCATAAAATTAATCACCATTAACAACAGAAAATCTTGTTGAAAAAGACGCTGCGTCTGACTAACATGGCGGTCTTTGGCGGCGTCTTTGGTATGCGGCATTAGCCGATCATGCTGTTGTATCATAGGCTGACCAGTTCAGCGGCACTGAAATCTTGACCAGCTAAGCGCGCTAGGAATTTCTGTGTACGATGATCTTGTGGTGTATTAAAGATGGCTGCAGGCGTCCCTGATTCGACCACAACACCACCTTCCATGTACAAAATACGATCCGCCACTTCATAAGTAAATTGCATTTCATGGGTCACAACAATCATCGTATGCCGGGCTTGCGCTAGTTTTTTCATGGCAGTTAACACTTCCCCCACCAGTTCCGGATCAAGCGCACTCGTTGGTTCATCAAATAGAAGCAATTCTAGTTCCATGGCCATCGCCCGCGCAATGCCGGCACGTTGCTGTTGGCCACCGGAAAGCTGTGCGGGATAATAGTTCACGCGATCAGCCAACCCAACTGCTGATAAGGTGCGTAAGCCCAGTTTAGTCGCCGCCGCCCGTGACATTTTCTTCACGCGAATCAACCCTTCAATTACATTTTGTAAAACCGTCATATTTGGGAACAAGTCATGTCCTTGAAATACCATCGCTGTTTTTAAAATTAAGTCACGCGTATTTTTGGGGTCATGACCAGCAAAATCTTTGGTCACCTCATCAATTCTAATCTGACCACGATCTGCCTTTTCTAACGTGTTAAGACAACGCAAAAAGGTTGTTTTGCCCGATCCAGAAGGGCGTAAAATGACAATCACCTCGCCTTTTTCAATCGTAAGATTAATCCCTTTTAAAATTTCCTTGCCATAAAATGATTTATGGACATCCTGAATTGTAATAAAGCTCATGGTTGACCTCCTAATTTAGCACCACGTTGTCAGATATACCTGTACTAATCACATCGTAGGCATTGTCCAATGCCGTCATCACGATATCGCGAACGGCTGCCGATGTGTAATAGGCAATATGTGGGGTGAGTATCACATTCTCAAATGCTTCTAACGCCTGATAATATGGGTTTGTTTGAAAGCCTTGGGTATCTTCATTTTCTAAAGCATCTAAGGCCAACCCACTAAATTTACCTTGTCGGACATACCGAATTAACGCTGCGGTATCAATGAC
>X172_European_Greenfinch__coassemble_924_pt1 | contig 7047 bp, 8 predicted proteins | sample X172_European_Greenfinch__metabat2_low_PE_006 | metagenome-assembled genome bin X172_European_Greenfinch | reverse complement strand
GTGATCAACTAAGTATAATTTGCGTCATCAGGTGAACTATGGTATTCTTATTAAGTTAGCTCAGTGATTTTGCGATCACCATATTTCTTTTATCTAGATTGAAATATATTCCAGGGGCTGATGTACATAGCAATACAACAGTTAAACGCCGATTTCGGCGTTTTTATTTTGCCATAATAAGTGAACAAACAAAAAAGCGTTGGTCGCGATAAGGCGGCCGACGCTTTTTTAGCTCAGGTTAAACTGACGCTTAACCAAGTCGTGAACTTACTTCTTTTCTGACAAAAGCTTAACGATTTCTTGCAAGTACTTTTCAGTCTTTGTATCTTCAACTTCTGCTTCTTTAGCAGACTTCTTGTTCATTGTGTTGAAGACTTTAACCATCATGAAGATTGCGGCTGCAATAATCAAGAAGTTGATGATAGATTGCAAGAACAAACCATAAGCAACAGTTGCTGTACCAACTTTAATCGCAAGATTTGAGACATCAATCCCACCAATCAAAATACCAACAAGGGGCATGATGATATCGTTAACCAGTGACTTCACGATCAAACCGAAAGCGCCACCAATGACAACGGCAACGGCAAGATCGACAACGTTCCCTTTAAAAGCGAACTCTTTAAATTCTTTCCACATAATATATTATCTCCTTTTTTCTATTATATCACACAACAAACGTCTGTATAAGTCGATAAGGGGCGTGAAAATATGCACAATAAGCCACAACGGCCAACATTAAAATGATGTCCTATTCGTATCAGGCTGAATAATACTTATCTGTTTCGAGTTAAATGAGAAAATAGTATAATAGAGGTGTTGGAAAAAACCAGTGACAACGCTGCAAAAAAATTTTTAAAACTGAAAGGATGTTGATCGTCATTATGTACGCAAAACGCTTTATTCAACTCTTTGTGATGTTTTTAGTCGCAATATTTATCGCCCTATTCGTTGTTGTTTCCCTTGGAATTCAAGGTTATTTGGCGCAGGCGCTCGTATTAACCGTTGTGGGCTATATTATCTTGGTGATGCCACTCACAGCATTAACAATTATGAAGCAACGCAAGAAGTTCAGCACGAGCACTAATGCAACAGCCGATAATGTGTTTCAAAATGCGCTCAACATGCTGGACAATATTCTTGTTTTATCAACGGTTTCGGCCGATAACGTCATCAGTGCCAGTGTGATCACGTTTAAGCAATCAAGCACAGCTGAGAATGTGTTTTATATTGTAACAGATAAGACAACCGCGCGCGTGAAAAATATCAAAGCGACGCACACGGCTGCCATCACGACGTGGTTTGACAAGCAAACTGGTACTCGTGTGAGTTCAAATGCCGTGGATGCATTGATAATTGCTGATGAAGATGTTAAACAGGTGGTGGCTGCCCATCCAGAAATTAAGGCGTTATCTGAAGATTTCAACCATAACGCCATTATTCAATTGACGCTCCGCTCAGCATTAGTTGAATCATTCAAGACGAGTCCGACAGTGGTTGATTTTCAAGCCTAACTAAAAACCACGATTGCTGTGGTGTACCCCGAAAATTGCTTTAACTTTCGGGGTTTTTAATTGTATCATGCTGGTAGATAGGTGTTGTATTTTGTTTGACAATCATTTTATTCAGTGTCAAGATATAGAGTAAGCAACGGGAGGGAAGACGATGTTAACGAGTTATAAAGAGTTTTGGACGAAAATTTTGACTTGGAATGCGACGGCAACCAGGTCACAATACTGGATCCCAGTGGTCATTAACTATTTTTTGGGTGGTCTTTTAGTCAATGTGATTGAAAAATTGCAAGGGCACGAGCTTGGCGATATTTATAATATTGCTGATTTAACGACAAATACGACCGCACAAGTCATCTATTTATTGGTTTGGGTTGCCACATTAACGTTAAAGGTTCGTCGTTTACACGACACCAATCATAGTGCAGGGTGGATCTTGATTCAATTTGTGCCAATTATTGGTACGATTTGGTTCTTTGTACTCATGGTACTACCAACAACACCAGAATCACGCTGGGTCATTAATCAATCACGTGTTTAAATGCAAGCGCCAATCGGCGCTTTTTGTTTTGGGATGACACTGTAGTGGTGACATGGCGCAAGTGACTTGTATCTCATTGCAAAAAGGGCTAGTATAGATATAGCGCTTATTATGATAAAAATCGCGTAATATTTAGTAGAGATAAAATAAAAAGGCGGATATATGTTACCAATCAAGCAGAATTTACACAAATTATTACATCATCCAAATACCATGCCATGGGTGTTTGTCGGGATCATGGTGGCAGTAATGTCCAGTTATAATACAATCATTCGTTATGGTTTTTCAGAAAAAATGTTATTGCGGGTAGCGATTGTTTATCCATTTGTTGTCATGTTTATCTACTATTTGCGGACTTACGTGTCGTTACCCATTGCCATGATGTTACATCGATATTTTCCAACAATTCTGACTAAAAATGTCCCTAAACATGTCAGTGTTACGGTACTTGTCATTACTTTTAACGTTTCGGTTATGATGGTGTGGTTTACGGAAATACATCGACAATTATACCCGCATTTTATTTCGGGTTACGTCGGCAATTGGGCCAAAACTTTTTTTGTTGCGATACCGCTATACTTTTTTATCGTTCGTCCGATTACTTTAAAACTGTTTAACAAGTTGAAACAAGCGCATCCAATATCACACATTGCGCCGCTGGAAAATCACTAAAAGTCGGCATATGATAAACTAATATCAATTTGATATAAAATTTTGATAAAGGTTTGACAATTTTGGTGGGGATGTGATAAATTATTCTTGTAACGTATTGGTTACGTTAGCCCAGTACATGACGTCCACGTCTGTTGAAACACATAACACACACTTTAACATAAAATTAGCAATATTTTCCCGAGAACAAACGCTATACTTTTAGTCTACTCAATTCGGATAGTGTGCTGGGTTTTATTTTCCATATTAAAAAGCGCCACGGTTAGTACTATACTAGTCGGGCGCTTTTTTTATAGTCAATTATGAGAGTGTTTAAGCATAAAGGTTAGAAAACCACATCATGCTGTCATATATCACGTGTTTGCGTTGTGCCTATGGTATACTTTAGCAAAGGGGGAGAATGACAATGGCAAAAACTAAAAAAGATCTCTTAACAGTATTGGCACAACTATCGCTTAATCCAGCGGAGCAAGTAGTTGTAGATCGTGCGATTGAGCGGCTCAAAACAACGCATGACAATGTAGCTATTGTGCTGGGTTCATTAGAAAGCGGGTTTAGACGACTGGCATTAGAACAAAAATTGTCGGAACAAGGGTTGGCGTTTTTTACTGAACTCCAAAAGCCTGATTTTGCCCGAGACAACGGGATTATGTGGTCGATGTGGTTGAGCGCTTTACGTTGAGAACGGGTATACCAGGATTAAAATGATAGCGCGAATTCCAGCGCTTTTTATTTTGCAGCAAAAAAGCATCATCTGAAGTGATGATGCTTACAGGCTAAAAGGCTGAATGGCCGGTTTCGACACCGATTTTAAAGCCATGGATAAAATCAGGAATTTCATTGAATAAAAATGATACCACGATGGCTACAAATAGTATCGTTAGCCAGGTTTGTTGCTTACGCGTTAGCGTATGAAAAATTGGGCGCAGGGTGATAAATGATCCGATGGCACTGACGATGATGATAAGACTAATAAAACTAAGTGTAAATTATAACATAATTCCCCCTAAATACTTATTTAAAAGTATAGCATAAAAAGCGCTGCAGTCAAACGCTTAACATTTTACCGAAGGAACAGTAGTTGAGGTTTTAATGGCACGGGCATTATTTATAGAACTTTAACCATAAAAAATACAGCAGTCCAAGAATAACAACGACGGCCGCAACACCATAAATCAACATAAATAGCCATTGGACTTGGTGGATACCGTATTTGAAAAAGTAGTTCATAATCATCCTTTCAATGATGACACATGCGTTAACATGTAGTGATCGATATAACGCTAGAAATAATGCGATTATTTAACCGATATATTGTCATTTAAGCATAACATTTATACGACGTAATTGCAGGGAAAAGCTTTACCCACCTTGACATAAGGGGATATTTTTATAATTTTGATAAAGGTTTGACAATTTGTGGGATGATATGATAAATTATTCTAGTAACGTATCAGTTACGATATCCCAACACATACATAATATTTATTTATTACTGATCATTGTTGAAAACAACCAGCGTACTTCTTTGCAATATTTAAGCGTAGACTAACATAATGTTTTTTGTAAAATGCATACTCCAAATTAATGTAAGTGTTGGGATATGGAGAGAAGGTAAGTCATGATTTACAGCGCCTGTAAGTCATGGCTTTTTTGTATTATTTAGGTTAAGTCAAAAAGACTAGCGTCAAGCTAGTCTTTTTTCTAATGCACTGCTGGTGCCAGATAGTATCTGGGCAATCTCACTGGCAAAGGCCTGTCGACTGATGGGTCGTAATTTTTTAACATACGGGATACCGTTTAAATGTGACAAAATGCGTCCTGGGAAATACGAGCTCAAACGTGCTTTGTCAAAAATAATCCCTGGATAAACCATATACGCGCGTTCGGGTAAAAGGGCGTGCATCCGTGTTTCGACGGCTCTTTTGGCTTTGAGATAGGGCGCCATGAAAAATGGCCCGCCATTTGCCGAGATAAAGAGCAATTTTGTGCGTGGTGCGAGAAGCAAGGCATCGATGAGATATTTGGCAGGTACATAACTGCTGTTTTGGTAGTTTTGTTTTTTAATTGGGTTGGGGAACAAGATACCGACCGCGTCAATCACCCAATCAGCATCTTGGATGATTGCTAACACACTTGGTGTATCAGACAAATCGACGACGTGATAAGTTGTTTTATCGTTAGTGTAGGGGTGGTAAATGTGGCGGGATAAACTATGGACGTCATATTGTGTTGGATCAAGTTGCTGGATGATGCCTTGACCGACAAATCCTGTGCCGCCAGCAATGACAACTTTTGTTTTCATCATTGTAATTTCCATATCTGATAGTTACTGCCCATTAGTGGTGTGGGCAGGTTAAGTCATTATACCTGATAACGCAGTGGGAAAGTGCGTGAGTTGGCGATTCGGATAGGACAATTAGACATCAAATCATATTGCAATTGAGATGAAAAAACCTGATTCGTACAATTGTTCGGAAATTAAAAAAACATCTTGGTAATATTTTCCTGAAAAATAGACATTTATGTGCCCATTTGACTAAAAAAGGCGTATGATGAAAGGTAATGTTAGTCTATATATCACAGAATTACGGAGGATTGCAAGAAGTATGAGTTTAGTTGATGAATTGGTTGCGGTTGTTGGCAAGAAAAATGTCATCACGAATACCGGGAAGACGTTACGTTTTCGTAAAGGTTATCGTTCAGGACATGGTGATGCCGTAGCAGTGGTTTTCCCAACCAGTCTCATGGCCATGTGGCGTGTATTGAATGTTTTGCATGAGCATAACATCGTGATTATTATGCAAGCAGCCAATACAAGTTTGACAGAAGGGTCAGTCCCAGCACCTGGTTATGATCGCCCAGCTGTGGTTGTCAACGGCATGAAAATTAAGGATTTGGAACTGATTAATCATGGGGAACAAGTTTTGGCCTTTCCGGGCACAACGCTTTTCCAGTTGGAGAATGCTCTGCGGCCATTAAATCGTGAACCACATTCGGTTATCGGTTCATCCAATCTCGGTGCCTCAGTCATTGGCGGCATTAACAACAATTCTGGGGGTGCCCTGATTCGTCGTGGCCCAGCCTACACTGAATTGTCACTTTATGTCTGGATTGATGAAAACGATGAGATGCATCTAGTGAACCATCTTGGCATTGATTTGGGTGATACACCTGAAGAAATTATTACCAATTTGGAAAATCGCAACTTTGATTTAAACCAAGTGCCAGCAACTGAGCATCACGGCTCCATGCACAATCATGAAGAGGTCGTCCGTGATGTCGATTCTGATCAACCGATTCGTTACAATGCTAATCCAAAAGAATTATTTGAAGTTTCCGGTTCTGCCGGGCACGTGGCCGCATTAGCGGTTCGGCTAGATACTTTTCCCAAAGATGAGACCACACAGGTCTTTTACATCGGGACCAATAACCCAGATGAATTAGAAGATATTCGGCGTCATATCATGACGCATTTCAAATCTTTGCCAGTGTCTGGTGAGTATATGCATAAAACAGCCTACGAACTCGCTAAGCAATACGGGAAAGATTCGCTAATTGTGATTGAAAAAATCGGGACTGGCCACTTACCACAAATGTTTGCCTTGAAAGCGTGGGGGGAACGTTTCTTAAAGCATGTGCCATTCTTTAAGCCTTATTTCCCAGATCGGTTATTGCAAGGTACCAGTCATCTTTTCCCCAATCAATTACCAGAACGATTAGAAGCTTACCATGACAAGTATGACCACTATTTGCAACTTAAAATGGCTGGGGATGGGATTGCTGAAGCACGTGAGTATTTGGCGTCATTCTTCCCAACTCAGGATGGGGATTATTTTGAAGCGGATGCGAATGAAACCAGTAAGGCAGAGACACACCGCTATGTGACGGCTGGTGTGGCGATTCGCTATCAAGAACTCAAACAAGATACCATCGACATTTTGCCATTAGATATTGCTTTTGCCAGTAATGAATATCATTGGTTTGAGCAGTTACCAACTGAAATCGAAGAGAAAATTGCCTATAAAATCTACTATGGTCACTTACTCGATCATGTGATGCATCAGGATTATATCTTGAAGCCTGGGGTCGATGCTCATGCACTCAAACAGGAAATGTTAAAAATTTTGGATGCCCGTCATGCGGTGTATCCAGCCGAACATAATGTCGGCCACTTGTATCTCGCAGCACCCGCATTGGTGGATCACTATCGTAAAAACGATCCAACTAACAGCTTTAATCCCGGTATTGGGCAACAATCAATGTCTAAGTATTGGGGCGAGTATTAATATCGCTAACAGGCGCAACTGGATAATCTGGCGT
>X172_European_Greenfinch__coassemble_859_pt1 | contig 7824 bp, 7 predicted proteins | sample X172_European_Greenfinch__metabat2_low_PE_006 | metagenome-assembled genome bin X172_European_Greenfinch | reverse complement strand
ACCATGTATCATAATAAACAAAAAAGGTTGACGCATTTGCGTCAACCTTTTTAGATGTGAATTAACTTTTAGCCCTTAAAGACCCAAGCATCACCGTTATTTGCCAACAACTTGTCAGCGGCGGCTGGTCCCATTGAACCAGACTTGTAAGTTTCAAGTGGTGCCTTATCAGCGGCGTAAACAGCTGAAATCGCATCAACGAACTTCCAAGCAATGGCAACACCGTTCCAATCGGCGAAGTTGGAACCATCACCGTTCATCGTGTCATGAATCATACGTTCGTATGGTTCAGGTGTGTTAAGCTTGTCTTCTTCTGACACTTGCCAATCAAGACCGATGAGACGTGTGTTAAAGTCATCTTCAACTGACTTTGAGTTGATCTTAAATTCGATACCACCTGTTGGATCAACCAAAATTGACAAGATGGCTTCTTGCGCTTCTTGCGCTGCGCCAAATTGGAAAGTACCAGCCTTGAAGACGATATCAATACGTGTTTGCTTAGCAGCTAGGCGCTTACCTGAACGCACGTAGAATGGCACACCTTCCCAACGTGGCAAATCAAATTGCAATTCACCAGCGATGTACGTGTTGTTCTTTGAGTCAGCAGGTACGTCCATTTCTTCAAGATATGGCTTGAATTCAGCAGAATCACCACCTGCATATTGGCCACGCACGAAGTACTTGTTCACTTCTTCTTCGTTGTAAATCTTCAAAGCGTTAAAGGCAGCGTTCTTAGCGGCACGGATGTCCTTGTCAGTGAATGAATCAGGCTTTTCCATGGCCAACCAACCAACGATTTGCATCGTGTGGTTTTGGATCATGTCAAGCAAAGCACCGGCTGTGTCGTAGTAACCAGCACGTTCTTCAACGCCCAAGACTTCTGACAATGTCACTTGTACGTTCTTGATGTAGTCCTTATTCCAGGCTGCATCAAAGATTGGGTTACCAAAACGCAAAGCCGCAATATTTTGGACCATTTCCTTACCAAGGTAGTGGTCAATACGGAACAATTGGTCATCATCAAAGGCGTTTTCTAATTCGCTTTGCAACTTTTCAGCTGTTTCGTATGATGTTCCAAATGGCTTTTCGATCATCAAACGGTTATAACCAGTTGTGGCCAACAAACCTTCTGACTTCAAATACTTGGCAATTGTCCCAAAGAAACGTGGGGCAACAGACATATAGAAGATACGGTTACCTTCAATACCAAACTTGTCAGAAGCTTCTTCGATTGCTGACTTCAAAACGTCGTATGACGCCGCATCTGTGACGTCATGGGCACGATATGAGAAGTGTTCGATGAAGGCTTCGGCTTGTGCCTTGTCTTCTGCCGCGCCAGCGATTGAGTCGCGCACCAGTTGCTTGAATTCATCTTCAGTCAAGTCTTGACGGGCTGTTCCAACAATGGCGAAGTGTTCTTGCAAATAACCTTTCTTGAAGAGGTTAAAAACTGATGGGTAAAGCTTACGCTTTGCCAAATCACCAGTAGCACCGAAAAATGTGACTAACGTCTTGAGTTCTGAAACCATGATGTTCCCCTTAATATTATAATTAAATTCATCTACCATTATAACGCAAAACGGGGTGAAAAGTACCTATTTCACAAACAGATTCATCACGGTATGCGTCATGTCAGGCGTTGTCACGAGTTGATATGTGGCATTGAAAAGGTTAAGCGACACACCACGATATGCCAAATTGGTTCGTGTTCAGTCGCAGCATTAAAAAAGCTTCTGGCATTGCCAGAAGCTTTTGATCGTGGGTTAGGCGAGCAAATCATGCACAAAATCGGCAAAGGATTTTTCGCCAATCGGCGTTTTCACCACGGTAAACCCGTGATAAGCGGCTGGATAACGCGCAACGGTGACGCGCACATAAGCCGCCACAAGATGTTGGGCAAAGGTTTCTGCTTCATCGCGTAGGCTATCAAATTCAGCCGTGTGGATAATGGTTGGCGGAAAGCCCATGAGTTCCGCTTTGGTTGCGACAATGGGCGACACGAGTGGATTGTGTCGCGTTTTGCCGGTATCATCTTGGAGAAAAAACTGATTCATCAGACGGGATTCGTCAATGGCAATCCCTTGGCCGTCGGGATAATTTTTATCTTCGGGATCGGTATCTAAATTAAGCACTGGAAAGTCAAGCATCAGCTTATCGGCTAATTTCAAGCCGTGAGCTTTGGCTTGGAGTTGCGTTGTCACTGCTAAATTACCGCCGGCGCTATGGCCCATCACAATCAAAGGGTGGCCCAGTGGGGCAAAACTACTGAAATGCTCTAACACATAGACGTAGGCACCAAATGCCGCGTTAACCGCTGCTGGAAAGGGGTATTCAGGTGCGACGGGATAGTCAACATCAACCACGGTGTAATTGGTGGCAAAGACCAAGGATTTGGCAAAGGCAAAATCCCCTTGTGTCCAAGGATACATAAAGCCAGAGCCGCGAAAGTTTAAAATGACGCCTTGATTGGGTAAGTAACTCGGCGCATAAATATACAGTTTAACAGGCGCTTGATCAGCGACGTCAATGGTGAGTGTTGATTGATGTAGGCCGGTCTGGCGTGATTCGGGCAAAGGCACATCATAAGCCTCACTACGTTTGCGTAAAACTTGGGCTTGGGCGAGCAAATCAGCTTGTGTCATCGTATCATCCTTCCGTCGTGGTGAGCCAAGTAGAGGCAGCTGCGAGTTGTTGATCCCAGAAATCCCAATCATGATCACCAGGTAAACTTGTCCAAGTGTAGTGATCGCCGAATGTCGCTTGTAGTTGGTGACTGAAAGCAAGATTAGGCGCATAAAGGGGATCTTGTTCACCGCAAGCTGTGTAGATATCTAGGGGCCATTGCGCGCTATCATATTGCACCAGTGTGGCGTCTAAAGCTAGTGGCTTGGCGTGGATATCTTGCCCGTCAAACACTAAATTAAAATCAGGCATGGCAAAGATAGCGCGTTTTTCGTAGAAATCGGCTAAATCGACCACCGCAGATAAGGCCACAATTCGGCTAAAATGTTGTGGTTGATTCAGTCCCCATTTTAAGGCGCCATAACCACCCATCGAATTCCCCATCACGACATTGTCTTCACGCGCATTGCTGAGTGGGAGCAGGGCGCGTAGGCGCTGGGGTAATTCTGCCGTGATAAAGTCCCAGTAGCGTTGGCCGTGGGCCATGTTATTGTAAAAACTGCGATCGGCATTTGGCATGACCACCGCGTAACCAGTGGCCGTGGCATAACGCTCTAAGCCGGTCATGCGATACCAATCGGTTGCGTCGCCAGACAGACCATGCAGTAACCAGACCGTTTTTAGCGGTTGGGCATGCAGTTGGTCATAAGCAACCGTGCCATCAGCCTCGCGTCTTTCCGGTACGATGATGTTGACTTCAGTCATTTTATTGAGCGTATTTGAGAAGTAATGCAGGGTCATAAAAGCCATAATTTTCTCCAAATGGTGTGATTAAACGGTGACGGGTAACGTGGGTGCTTTTGTGGTGTGATCCGCTAAAAATGACAGGACAATTGCTTTGGCTGCCGGCGACCAAAAAGCATCGGTGCCGTGGTTGCTGCCTTGCATCGTGACAAATTGATTGGGCACGTTCACGGCATCAAGTTCCTTTTTGAGGAGGACGCTTTGTTGGAAGGGGACAATCATATCTAACGTGCCATGAAAAATTAAAAATGGTGGCAGGCCATCGTGCAGATGCGTGACGGGATCAGCTTGTTGCATGATATCAGCGGTTGGATCGATGGCGTGATGGCCAAAGTAGGCGCCCACCCAGCTATCGGCGGAACGATGTTCCTGAATAGATGGTGCTAAATCCAAGTCTTGTAAGCGGGTTGGGCCGTAAAAGTCAATCACCGCCTGGAATGTGCGGTTTTTTGGCGCTGTTTTAAAAAAAGCCGCATCATTTTGAGTCGCTGCCGTCATAATGGCAGTGTAAGCCCCAGAGGATTCACCCCAAAGTACCAGTTGGTCAGGATCAATATGGTAGTCTTTGGCGTGAGCCACAAGAAAATCAATGGCGGCATTGATATCCTGAATCGTGGACGGGAAAGTCCCACCTTTATCACTACCCTGATAGGCCACCGCGGCAACAACATAGCCTTGTTGGGCAATGTCGACCAAGTGGGGTAAGTGTAAGCCAATTTCTTGGGTAGCAAAGGCTGAGCCTTGAATCCAAATAATTAAAGGGAATTGCCGCTGATCATTGATGCCAGTTTCGGGGATATAGACCGGTGGGACAAGAATATCTAACACCAAGCTAGGTTGGCGATCGTCATAGACGATATTCGTGAAACACATGGGTATTTTGGGTGTGTCATCACCGATTAAGATTGTGGCGCCAGGGACCAGCGTCTGATCTTCAGGGAAATCATGCACTGAAAATGGGGCAAGATACTGTGTTTGGGTAGACAATTGACTGACCTCCAAATTATCGTTAAGTTTATCGCAATTATAATACGACTTCATAGTAAACGCGTTGTGATAATATGTCAAGCGCAAACCATATTTGTTTTATGTTTCTTATACTGGAAAAAATAAATAGTTCATGACATGTTTATGGCGTACGACTGACACAATAAAATATCGCGATTATAATAAGGGCGGTTAAAAATGTAAGCGTTTTCGCTGGCCTTGATTGAGGAGGATACTCAAATGGAACAGAAATTAACCGTCGCAAACAAAGTTGCTTATGGTATGAGTGACTTTGGTAATAACTTGGTGTTTGTCGCAGCGACAAACTACCTGATGTTTTACTATCCGGATGTCGCGAGCATTAGCTTAGCGGCAACCGGTATTTTATTTTTGGTGGTTCGGATTTTTGACGCCTTTGCCGGTCCTATCTTTGGTATCTTAGTGGATAAAACGCAAACCCGTTTTGGTAAAGTTCGGCCGTGGTTCTTATGGATGGCCGTGCCATACGCTGTGTCAGCCGTGTTGCTGTTCTCCATTGCGTTTTTCCCAGTCAATGCGCGGTTGCCGTTAGCGTATGCCACGTATGCTATTTTCACCATCTACTTTGCTGGTTTAGGCACGGCGATTAACGCCATTTTGCCCAGTCTATCGGGGGATGCCAATGAGCGTGCCTCAGCCAATATGTTCCGTAACGTACTGGGGCAATTTGGTGGCTTAATTTCTGGCTTGGCCATTTTACCGCTAGTATCGCTGTTTGGTGGTCTTAATAGTCCAAAAGGGTTTACGATTGCAATGGGCATCTTTGCGGTGATTCTTGTCATGGCTGAAGTGTTCACGTTTACCAATGTGCGTGAGAACGTGACGCCCGCACAAGAAAAGCCGGTGCCATTGCATGATAGTATTAAGGCGCTACTCCCTAACGGTCCTTGGTGGACTATTATTATTACCAATATCATTATCTTCATTGGTGTGGTGGTCAAAAATTCTTCAACGGTTTACTTCTTTAAGTATGTGTTGCACAATGAGGGGATGTCAGCGATTGCTAATTTGCTGAGTGCGCTGGCCATGATTGTGGGTGCCATTACGATTCCGGTTTTGATTCGCCATTTCCAAATGCGTACCGTTGTGATTGGAAATCTCGGTGTTGCCATTGTTGGGCAGGGTGTCTTATATGTTGCGGCCCAACAAGCAACCATGGGCGTGGCCCTATTAGGAGTTGCCGTTTCGGCCTTTGGTCTCGGTGCGGCCCAGAGTTTGATGTTTGTGATGACTGCTGAAACGGTGGATTATGGCGAATGGCGCTTTGGCGTTCGTGCGCAAGGTTTGCTAACGTCTGTTTCGGCCATTGGGGCTAGTATTGGGGCCGGACTGGCTGGCGTGATCAATAGTGACATTTTGGCACATTTCCATTTTGTCCCCAATATGACCCAGACAGCTTCAGGTATCATGGGCATTAACGTTTGCTTCGTGTATGGCCCGGCCATCATTGATGCCATTTGTATTATCAGTATTATGTTTTATGGTTTGGATAAACTCAGTGCTAAGATGCACGCCGATTTGCAGGCGAAACGCCAAGATGAATTGAATGAAGGAGTCATGAATTCATGATTAAATATGTCAACACTACCATTAATGGGTTAACTTTGCGGGGAACAGCCCATGTGCCAGAAGACGTTACCGGTCCAGTGCCCACAGTGCTGTTATTTCACGGCTTTGGCGCAGTACGAGATGAATATTTCTGTTCGTTTGTCCAAATTAGTCGCCAACTCGCACAGCGTGGTATTGCTGCAATTGCGTTTGACTTCTCGGGTCATGGTGAAAGTGATGGTGATTTCATCGACTTTACGTTTAGCAATGAAGTCTATGAAGGCACCCAATTAGTGGCCTTCGTGAAGACGTTGGATTTTGTGGATGAGAAACGGGTGGCGTTGCTGGGGATGAGTCTAGGGAGTGTCGCGGCTAGTATGGTTGCTGGACTGGTCGGTGATGCTGTGATGGGCTTGTGCCTGTGGTCACCGGCTGCCGTTTTCCAAGATGAAATCGTGAACAATCACACCCTACAGGGTAAGCCGATTGCAACGGTTGCTGAAAAAGGGTATTTTGATTTTAATTCGATGAAGTTAGGCTCACAATTCTTTGAGGATGTGAAGACGGTTGACATATATCCAACTGCCAAACAATATCTTGGGCCGGTTAAGATCATCCATGGTGCCGACGACACGATTGCCCCAGTGAGCTATGCGCAAAAGTACGTTGACACTTACCAACAACCCGTTGACTTAACAGTGGTGCCAGGAGCTGATCATAGTTGGGGGGATGTGCCAACTCGGGAATCATTATTTAACGCAACCTTGGCATTCTTTGATAAACTATATAAATAGAAAAGAGTCATTTGAACCGAGGGTAGATAAATTGGGTTATACGTTAAAAGATGTGGCAGAACGTGCGGGCGTTTCTCTGACAACAGTGTCACGTGTGATTAACAAGCGTGGTTATTTTTCCGAACAAACAGAAGCGCGCATTTATGCGGCGATGCAGGCATTAAATTATCAGCCGAATTCAGTGGCGCGGTCACTTTCAGGGAAAAAAACGAAGCTTATTGGGGTCATTTTAACGAATACACAAAACCCATTTAATGCCGAATTACTGGAAAAAATCGAGGCTGAGTTATTTGAACGGTCTTATAAAGTGATTATTGCCAACAGTTCCGATAATCCTGAAAAAGAGCGTGCCTATATCAGTATGCTCCAATCAAATCAGGTTGATGGCTTGATTACGGCGTCGCATAACATGATTATTGATGCCTATCACGACTTGAATTTGCCAGTGGTGTCCCTTGACCGTTACTTTGGACCGCAAATTCCGACCGTCAGTTCGGATAACTTCTCTGGCGGTCAAATGGCCGCCCAAAACCTGATTGCTGGTGGCGCTAAACGGTTACTTGTCTTTTCGGGTGAAATGCACGATATTAACCCAACGGTTGACCGTACTAATGGGTTCATGGTCGCAAGTCAAAAACAGGGGCTGACGCCAGTCGTCCAAGTGCTACCGAGTGATGCCACGGTGAATTTCCGGAAGATGTTAATGCATCAAGCCATTACCGAGCAGCAACCCGACGGCATTATGGCCACCGATGACGCGACCGCGCTGTTAGTGCTTGAAGTATTGCGCACGATGGCCTTACGTGTCCCACAAGATGTCCAAGTCATCGGATATGATGGGAGTGCGTTTGTTTTACAAAGTTTTCCAGAACTATCAACGGTGGTGCAACCAATTGCTGATTTGGCCAAGACGTTAGTTGATGTGTTGATTGCTAAAATTGAACAACCAGAACGCTCACAAGAACGACAATATATGTTCCCAGTTACTTTTCATCGCGGGACGACAACGAAATAATACCAGAAAAAACAA
>X172_European_Greenfinch__coassemble_917_pt1 | contig 9980 bp, 8 predicted proteins | sample X172_European_Greenfinch__metabat2_low_PE_006 | metagenome-assembled genome bin X172_European_Greenfinch | reverse complement strand
CCTTGTGGGTTCAGCACTTGTTGGTCAAACCACGACCAATCCGGCATTATTCATCGGACGTCCGACCGTTGTCTCCAATCTTAGCGCCGTCAGCGCGGCCGAAAAACAGGCCGTTGCCAAACGTGTCACTTGGTGGCATCAACTTGATCCGCATAACCAGCAAGCGGTACCAGTTGATTTGGTGACTGGCTCAGCTGGCGGCACGGATCCTTATATTAGTCTGGCCGGGGCCAATTACCAACGGCAACGCTTTGCCCGTGCCAACCATTTATCGTTAGCGACCGTCAATCAGTTGATTGCAGCCCAAACAACGAGCGTTTTTGCCAATTGGTTTGGGGAACCGGCAGTAAACGTTGTCACTTTGAACATTGCGTTCCAGCAGCTGGTTGCGCAAACCAAGTAAATTGAGGAAACTATGGTTAAAAGCTCTGAAGCATGGCTACAAGACATTGTGGCGCAACGACGTGGTCGTTTAAAAATATTTCTTGGCTATGCTGCAGGCGTTGGGAAAACCTACCGAATGCTGGAGGAGGCCCATACGCGGCTGGCTGCCGGGGATGATGTGGTCATTGGGCACGTTGAATCGCATGATCGCGCGGCTACTACTGATCTCATAGTAGGGTTTGAGCAAATCCCGGAACACCTCAATGTTAGCCAACCGACGCTTGTTGGGGAACTCAATGTGCCTGCAGTTATCAAGCGGCAACCAGATGTCGTTTTAGTGGATGAATTGGCACATACTAATGCCGCGTCTTGGAATAAAAAACGCTATCAAGATATTGAAGAAATTTTGACATCGGGTATCAGTGTCTATACCACGATTAATGTCCAGCACATCGAAAGTCTCCATGATCTGGTGGCACAAATCACAGGTGTTGATGTACAAGAAACGGTGCCAGATGCTTGGTTGAAGCAGGCCGATGACATTGAATTAATTGATATTGATCCCAAAGTCCTCTTAAACCGCTTGGCTGCAGGTGTGATTTATCCAGCAACAAAAATCGCCCGGGCACAAGACCATTTTTTCAGTTACAAAAATTAACCCATTTGCGTGAAATTGCCCTACAGCAAAGCACGCGACAATTGAGCGAACAGAACGCGCAACAAGGACAACAAATGCGACACTTTTTGGTGGCGATTAGTCAATCCCCGAGTTCGGACAATGCCATTCGCTGGGCTTATCGGCAAGCCAGTGCGTTTGATGCTCCTTGGACAGTTGTTCATGTCCAGCAGTCAGGTAAAAGTCTGGCACCGGCAGTGCAACGCCACATGAGTTTGGCAAAAAAATTGGGGGCTAAAACCGTTATTTTACAAGGGGACCACATGGTGGCAACGTTGATTGCCTATATCAGAGAAACGCAAGTTGCTAATTTAATTATCGGCAAACACGTCACGCGTGCGTGGTATCAATTTGGCCGTTCAGATATCGAAGACCAAATCCTCATGGCAGTCCCAGCACTGGATATTCAAATTATTCCTAACCGTGATCAGGTGTCGCCTGTCCAACAGCTCTTGACCTGGCCGACAAGATTCAGATTGTCTGTCAAACGACGAGAAGTATGGTTTGCAGTCGGTATGATAGTGGCGGTGACCTTGATTAATGGTTTGATGACTTATGTCACCAGTGATAATGCGCTCAAAATCATGCTTTACTTTGTCGGCATTATCTTTGTATCACGCTTTACCCAGGGCTATATTATCGGGTTAGCCACAACGGCGGTGAGCGTATTGCTTTTTGACTTATTGTTTGTGCAGCCACTTTATTCGTTGCAGTTCTACCAAAATGGGTATGGCATTATCTTTTTGGCGATGTTTGTCACGGCAACGTTAATTAGTAGTTTAACGTCCAAAGTGACGGCGCAAATGGCGGCTTCTGTTGCTGCGGCGACACAAAGCCAAGTCTTATCTGACCTGAGTTTACAGCTGTTGACTGACGGCAAACCAGCGGCATTAAGCCAATTGATGCAACAGGCCATTTTGAATTATTTCAAAAGACCAGTCGCGATTTATTTCCAACGGCAACAATTTGTTGGCCAAATACCGACACCAGATACGACTAGTCATGAAGTCATGCAATGGGTCTGGCATCATGGCTTGCCAGCTGGTGCAGGGACCGATACATTAGCTGGAAAAAAAACGTTTTATCTCCCTATTGGTTATCAAGGGCATACACTTGCTATTTTGGTTGGCCAAGGTGAAGATTTTACGTTGGCTGACCGGCTCATACTCGACCGTTTTCTGACGCCGTTATCAGCAGCATTAAAAACGTTCTATTTACGCCAATAAGCGGAAAGACATGCTTTAGAAAAACTTGATGCCCACTTAAAGAGTGATTTATTGCAATCCGTTGCCCATGATTTGCGCACGCCGTTGACGGGTATTTTAGCTAGTACGGCATTATTACGTCAAGATCAAACACTCACACCAGCTAATCAGCACTTATTGACCAATATTAATCATGAGACCAACTGGCTTATTCAAATGATTGAAAATATTTTAACTGTCACACGACTCCAACAGGGGACGATTATGTTTAAAACGACACCAGAATTAGTGGAAGAGTTAATTTTTTCAGCGATTGAGAAATTCAATTGGTTGCATAGTCAAGTACACATTGATGTGCAATTACCGGATGAAGTCATTTGGATCCAAGCAGAACGTCATATTTTCCAGCAAATGCTGATTAATATTTTTGATAATGCAGTCAAGTATGGCGGACCTGATGTACAGATTCAAGTCTTTGTCACAGTAGCGCATGGGCAAGTTACCGTCACGATTCAAAACGCTGGGCAGCCCTTTACAGTGGCACAATTGACCAAAATTAACCAACAAACACGTCCAAATATCCAACTAGGCGACCAAAAGCGCGGCCTGGGGATTGGTTTATTTTTATGCCAGACCATCGCGAAATTACATCACGGCCGTTTAGTGGCACAAAATTGGCAAGGAGGCGCTGAGATGCAACTAGTCATCCCAGTCAATAGCACAACAGCATGATTAAAAAACACATCCTGGTGGTTGAAGACGATCAAACAATTCAACGGGTAGTCAAACAGACGTTGGTGACGGCGGGGTTTGAAGTTACCCAAGCTTTTGATGCGCACACGACGCAAGCCCAGCTGTTGGCCACGTTGCCAGATTTACTGACATTGGATTTGGGGCTACCAGATGAAGATGGGGTGGCCTTACTCAAAAAAATTCGGCTAGCCAGCCATGTGCCAGTACTTGTCCTGACTGCACGTGATCAAACCCAAGATAAGCTAACGTTATTTGAGATTGGCGTGGATGATTATGTGACCAAACCATTTGAACCACTTGAACTCGTAGCACGTGTCCGCGCTATTTTGTCACGTACCTACGCCACAACGGGTGTCGGGAAGGGACAATTGCAATGTGGTGAACTCACGGTTGACCTTGACGCGCAAACGGTGATGCGATCAACTGAGGTGCTGCATTTGTCACAAAAGGAATATGCGTTATTAAGTCTCTTCATTCAACATCCCCAAAAAGTCTTAACCTATGCGGTCTTACTGCGTAATATTTGGGGGACCCATCTACTGCAGGGACAAAATGATACCCTGCGGGTAACTGTCGCCCATTTAAGACGGAAAATAGGAACCAATGCAGGGCAACAATACATTGGTACCGATGTCGGGGGTGGGTTATCGCTGGCTGTCCCCAGTGATAATGCATGCATTATTGGAACAGTAGGTCGTCAGCTACTGTTTTTTTTCTGCTATTTTTACGGGCAAAGTTTGAGTTTCGTAGGCATTTTAGGTAATATGGTATAAGTAATTAAAGCAATTATAATGTCAAAAGTAAAAAGTGGGTAGCTACATGTTAGACGAATCAAAGCCATACATGGTCCGTGCAGAAGGCTTAACAAAAAATTTCCAACTTTATGCCAATCAAACCGAGAAGTTGAAGTCAACTTTTATGGGGAATCGTGCTGAAGCTAATTTTTGGGCGTTGCGCGGTTTGTCGTTTGAAATACAAGCTGGGGATGTGGTTGGTATTGTCGGGACGAATGGCTCGGGAAAATCAACGTTGCTCAATATTTTGAGTGGTGTCATCCCGCAAACATCAGGCTTGCTAGATTTAAATGGGACGATTGGTGTTGTCGCCATCAACGAAGGGTTGAATTGGGAACTGACAGGACGTGAAAATATTCGACTTAAACAACTGATGATGGGTAAGTCAAATGAAGAAATCACGCGAGCAATGCCTGAAATTATTGATTTTTCAGAACTGGGTGAATTCATTGATCAACCAGTGAAGGATTATTCAAACGGTATGCGTGCGAAGTTAGGCTTTTCAATCGTGACGCACAATGATCCGGATATCTTAATTGTCGATGAAGCCTTGTCCGTTGGTGATCAAAACTTCTCAAATAAGGCATTAGGTAAGATTCGCGAGTTTATTGCCCAAGGGAAAACCATTTTTTTCGTATCGCATGATTTAAAACAAGTGCGTGAGTTTACCAACAAGGTGATGTGGATCCAATATGGTGAAATGCGTGATTTTGGCGAAACAGAAACCATTGCTGATGAGTATGAAGCCTTTACACGTGAGTTGGACAAAATGACCGAACAAGATCGTGAACGGTATGTACGTAAGCAAAAGCAAAATCAACAATTATTTACGATTGATCAACTGCGTAACCGCCTGACTGAAGAAGGCATGACAGAACCAGAAATTAAACGTATCACAAAATTACGAAGTTTCGAAGGATTCAGCCGACTCAGTTTATATAGCACGTTAATTGTGCTATTAGGTTTGATGGGCGCGGTCGTTTACTTTTCGATGATGGGTAGGTAAGCAGGATGTTTGTAATAATTGAATCAATTTTTCAATTGATTGCTGAACAAATCAGTCATCTGGGGATGACGATTAAATTAGCAATCTATGATACGAAGGCCAATAACGCCCACAAATATTTGGGTTCACTTTGGGAAGTTCTTGATCCGCTATTTCAAGTGATGACGTATGCCGTCATTTTTGGTGGTGGCTTTCGCACAACCGCACCAGTGGCGGGGATGCCATATTTTGTCTGGATGTCTGTTGGTTTTTCGGCTTGGTATCTAGTTAACCAAGGGTTTTCTGATACGATTCGCTCAATCCAAACTCAGATTTTCATGGTACGCAACGTGAAGTTTCCGGCTTCGGTATTGCCAACGATTCGCATTATCCAAGTTTTTCCAGCCGTGTTATCGATTTCAGCTGTGGCTGGCATAAGTATGTTCTTGACCGGGAATTTCCATCCTAATTTGTACTGGCTGCAATTTATCTACTATTTTATTGCCGCGATGATTATGCTGTTTTTCTTAGGTATCTTCAGTGCAACAATTAATATTTTGATTCCTGATTATGATTTGGCGATTCGACAAGTGTTACGGTTACTATTTTTCGTTTCTGGTGTCTTATTTCCACCGGCACCAGGAAACTTCTTTAATAATGTGATTTACTGGATTTCACGTGTCAATCCGTTCTATTATATCGTTAATGGTTGGCGGGAAACTTTTTTGACAAATCAATGGTTCTGGGATTCACCTTATTTGATGGCGATGTTTTGGTTAGAAATTGCCTTATTCGCTGTTATTGGCACGCATCTCTATCTCAAGTTTAAAGATCAATTCATTGATTTTATTTAATTTAATTTTTAAGAGGAATATTATGACCAATAAAAACGTAACGGCTGCCATTGTAACCTACAATCGTGTGGATTTGCTTAAAGAATCTTTGTCAGCGGTTTTAAATCAAACGGACTATTTAAACCATGTGATTGTCGTCAACAACAAGTCAACGGATGAAACTGCTGAATACTTGGCAACGGTGACTGATCCAAGAGTGATCGTCTATAATTCTGAAGAGAATTTGGGCGGCGCTGGTGGTTTTAATAAGGCCGTGCGCTTATTTGCTGAAGAAACGCAAGATGATTATGTTTGGTTAATGGATGATGATACCATTGCTGAACCTGATGCACTAAAATACTTGGTTGATTTCATTACAGAAAATGACCATGTTGGCTTTGTTAACTCAGTTGTGCGTTGGGGAAGTCGTGATGGACATCCATCTTGGATGAATGTCCCTGCACCACGTGGCTTTACTTGGCAATACCACATGAATCTGGCTAATCCAGGAATCGAAGTTGTGAATTCAACTTTTGTTTCGGTCCTATTTTCTCGCAAAACGGTAGCCATGGTTGGGTTACCCCAAAAAGAGTATTTCATTTGGGGTGATGATATGGAATATACAAACCGTATTGCTGACGTTAATCGCGGCTATACTGTTTTGAAGTCAATTGTGGTGCACAAATCAAAAGAAAACACGATGCCTGGTGACATTGTCCGTGAACAAGACGACTCACGACTTTGGCGTTATAATTACGAGTATCGTAACCGCGTGTTAACCGCTCGCCGTGTGTCAAAGCGTGAATGGTTACGTACAGTTGTCAATGCGCTACGTCATGATTTGCGTATGGTGCTGTTTGGTGGCCATGTCAAATACCGTTGGCAAAAGGCTAAAATGATTGTGAGCGGGACAGTTCGTGGCATCAAGTTTAATCCAGATATTGAATATGTTGCGGGTCTACGTGATTACGATGTGCGTTCGATCAACAAACTACTCCGTGCGCGTTATTTGTCTGATCCACAAGCCATTATCACGCTTGACCAAGATATTGATTTTATCGAAAACTATACTTATGAGGATTTCTTGAATAAAACACCTGAAGCTGATAAGTATATTGCGCAAATCAAAGCAGCGCAAGAAGCAGCTAAAAATACAGATACTGACAAGCAATAAAATTGGGGTCAAGACACGACACAGTTGTTAGTGTATGAAATGTTTGGGTACACCTTGAGATAATGATATGGAGACCAATATGGCTAAAAGGTATTTGATTTCAACCGCCGGCTATCCAAACTTTGGTGATGAACAGATTGTTCGCACTTGGTTAAAATTTTATCGAGAAAATTTTCCTGACGACCAATTAATTTTAGATGTACCTTTTCCAGCACGGGCGAGTTTTCTTTTTCAGGATGAATTGCCGCATGTGCAGTTCGTAGACACGATTTGGAATTTAGTCTACTTAGCTCATGATCAGCAATTAACTCTGGAAAACGAATCAGAAGTGTCAGCTATTTTACACGGTGGGGATCCGAGAAACAATGTCCCGATTGCGGCACTATTCGATAGTGATGTGATTCATCTTTTAGGTGGTGGCTACTTTTCTACCGCATACCAGGAATTTTCTTATACGTATTTGTTTTTTATGTTATTGGCGTTGGTTAAGCGTGATCGACCAGATACCCAGCTCTATGCTACTGGTTTAGGTGTGACGCCGATTACTGACGATATTGCGGCAAATTTAGCGCGCTATACCGGTGTGTTTTCATATATTGGTGTGCGAGACCGAGCAAGTACGGTTGTGGCCAATACAACCTTTGAATATGATGACGTCGTGATGGCACCAAAATTCGAGGCCATTAAACAAGATGATCGGCCAGATAATCCAGATGTTTTATTGATGATTCAGCCCTTTAAGCAGGATACGCAACAGGAAAAATTCATCCAATTATTGGTCGCTTATTTGCGACAACCCAGTCATCGTGATAAAAAAATTGGGATTGTTGAAGCGATGATTCCTGGTGATAACTGGTTATTTTATAGTGAAGCCTTACAAGATTATCCAGATATCCAACAACGGTTGACATTTTATGGTTTCTGGGATATTTGGCAACACGGCATACCCGTGAAAGCGAATCAAGAGTGGGTCACCACCAGGTTCCACTTTCATTTGATTGGTGCCTTACTCGGTTATCGTGGTACGGCAATTAATCCTGGTGATGATTATTATGATGTGAAACACCAATCGCTCGTGGACTTAGGGACTTCTTGGCAATATATTGATTTAGCAACGGCAACCAATGTCGCGATTAAACCAACGTTTCGTCAAATTGCTAAATTGAAATTAGCATGTGCGACACAGAAAAAAATAAAACGCATGAAGCAATTATTCATTGATGAGGGGCGTAACGTTTAAAATAGCCAGAGTGTTATCTATCAGGTCACGTCATGTTTTATACGAATTTAAACAAGGCAGGTATCTGCCTTGTTTTTTCATGGTAAATAACGGCCTTTTCTTGACCTATCGTATGACACAAATCATGACGCTATTCGCGGTAGAATAGGACTTATGGTATAATGGGAAAGCATGTGATAGTGATACTATTCCGATACTTGAATCTTTGAGATACATAAAATGTCCTACATAAGGAGACCTAAACATGAAAGGCATTATCCTCGCCGGCGGTTCCGGCACACGACTATATCCCATTACCAAAGCGACTAGTAAGCAGTTGGTACCCATTTATGACAAGCCAATGATTTATTATCCCTTGTCAGTCTTGATGTTGGCGGGTATTAAAGAAATTTTGTTAATTTCAACACCAGAATATGTCGGCCAATTTGAAGCATTGTTTGGCGATGGTCATGACTTAGGCTTGAACATTGAATATGCCATTCAAGAAGAACCCCGTGGGTTGGCAGACGCCTTTATTGTCGGCGCTGATTTTATTGGTGATGACACGGTGGCGTTGGTCTTAGGCGATAACATTTTCTACGGCGCTGGTTTGTCCGAAAAACTACAAGCTGCGGCACAGAAAACCACTGGGGCAACCGTCTTTGGTTACCAAGTCCATGATCCCGAACGCTTTGGGGTCGTTGAATTTGATGATGACGGTAAGGCTTTATCCATTGTCGAAAAGCCAGAACACCCAAAGTCAAACTATGCCGTGACTGGTCTGTATTTTTATGATAATGATGTCGTCGAAATTGCTGCCAATGTGCAGCCTTCAGCCCGAGGGGAAATTGAAATTTCTGACATTAACCAAGCCTACTTGGACCGTGGTGATTTGGATGTTCAAGTGATGGGCCGTGGTTATGCTTGGCTGGATACGGGAACGCATGAATCTTTGCTCGAAGCCTCATCCTTTATTGCTACGATCCAAAAGCAACAAAACCTTAAAGTGGCATCACTAGAAGAAATTGCCTACCGCATGGGTTACATTGGTCTTGATCAACTCGAATCCTTAGCGCAACCACTCAAGAAAAACGATTACGGTCAATACTTATTGCGTCTAGTAGCTGATGAACAAGCCCGTTTAAAGTAAAGGAGACAACATGACAGCTGAATTTTTTGAAAAGCCGTTAGCAGCCCGCCAAGTGGCAGAAATTCCCGGCATGCTTGAATTTGATATTCCGGTTCACGGCGATAACCGTGGGTGGTTTAAAGAAAACTTCCAAAAAGAAAAGATGATACCCTTAGGTTTTCCGGAATCTTTTTTTGCCGAAGGTAAGTTGCAAAACAATGTGTCTTTCTCACGCCAAGGCGTTTTGCGTGGTTTGCACGCCGAACCTTGGGATAAGTACATCTCAGTGGCGGATAACGGCAAGGTCTTAGGTGCTTGGGTTGATTTGCGTGCTGGAGACTCGTTTGGCCACGTGTATCAAACGGTCATCGATGCTAGCAAGGGCATCTTTGTGCCACGTGGGGTGGCCAATGGTTTCCAAGTTTTGAGTGAGACCGTGTCTTATTCATATTTGGTCAACGATTACTGGGCTTTAGAATTAAAGCCAAAGTACGCCTTTGTGAACTATGCCGACCCAACCTTAGGCATTGAATGGGCCGACGTTGCTCACGCTGAAGTGAGCGAAGCCGATAAAAACCATCCATTACTCAAAGACGTGGTGGCTTTACAACCTGAACAATTATAATTGGAGAGAAACATGACTGACTATAAAAATATTTTGGTAACTGGTGGTGCTGGCTTTATCGGCGCAAACTTTGTGCGTTATATTGTGGAAGAACATCCAGATGTGTTTGTGACCGTGTTGGATAAGTTGACGTATGCCGGCAATAAAGAAAACTTAGCTGGTTTGCCAGAAGATCGCGTGAAGCTAGTGGTTGGTGACATTGC
>X172_European_Greenfinch__coassemble_846_pt1 | contig 10080 bp, 7 predicted proteins | sample X172_European_Greenfinch__metabat2_low_PE_006 | metagenome-assembled genome bin X172_European_Greenfinch | reverse complement strand
TCGTGAGACAGTTCGGTCCCTATCCGTCGCGGGCGCAGGAAATTTGAGAGGAGTTGCCCTTAGTACGAGAGGACCGGGGTGAACAAACCGCTGGTGTACCAGTTGTTCCGCCAGGAGCATCGCTGGGTAGCTATGTTTGGATGAGATAAACGCTGAAAGCATCTAAGTGTGAAACTCGCCTCGAGATGAGATTTCCCATTCTTTATGAAGTAAGACCCCTTAGAGATGATGAGGTAGATAGGCTAGAAGTGGAAGTACAGTGATGTATGTAGCGGACTAGTACTAATAGGTCGAGGACTTAACCAAAGTCTAGTACAGGAATGTACAACAAGCAAGATTATGAGTGGTTCAATTTAAAAGAAGAATTTGATACTATTTAGTTTTGAGTGAATAACTCAAAGGTGTCGTGTCGATAGCATAGAGGACACACCTGTTCCCATTCCGAACACAGAAGTTAAGCTCTATCACGCCGAAAGTAGTTGCCGGATCGCTGGCTGCGAGGATAGGAAGATGCGATGCCGTACATAGGAAGTGCTCTGAGAAGAGTGCTTTTGCTTTATATAAAGAGAGAGAACGGAAGATTTCGGAGAGGTGTCCGAGTCTGGCCGAAGGAGCATGGTTGGAAACCATGTAAGCAAGGAATTGTTTCGAGGGTTCGAATCCCTTCCTCTCCATATGGACGCTTAGCTCAGCTGGGAGAGCACCTGCCTTACAAGCAGGGGGTCACAGGTTCGATCCCTGTAGCGTCCATTGGTCGCATGGTCTAGCTGGTTAGGACGCCTGCCTGTCACGCAGGAGATCGCGGGTTCGAGCCCCGCTGTGACCGCTAATTACTGACAAACATGAACAAGCCAGTGTTATGTAAGGTGCGATTCCTTACCATGTTATATCAGCGTTTAGCTGAGATTTATAAATGTAGGGATATAGTTAAACGGTAGAATAGCGGTCTCCAAAACCGTTGATGGGGGTTCGATTCCCTCTATCCCTGCCATGGCGGTAGTGGTGAAGTGGTTAACACACTGGTTTGTGGATCCAGCATGCGAGGGTTCGATCCCCTTCTACCGCCCTAATAAGCCAGTAGGGTTTATATTATGCCGTTGTGGCGGAATTGGCAGACGCGCTGGACTCAAAATCCAGTGGTGGCAACACCGTGTGGGTTCGACTCCCACCGACGGCATCGCAAAAAGCAGTATCATCATGATACTGCTTTTTATTTTTGTATTGATTATTAACACTGTTAAGATCTGCTTGCTACTTGGTGAATGGTGGACATTTTGTTACAATAGGAATATGATAATTGGTATTGGAAATGATACAGAATCCATTAGTCGCGTTGGGCAAATTGTAACACGTCAAGAAAATTTTATGACGACAATTTTGACTGATGCAGAACGTCGCCAGGCAAGTGAACGTCATGGTAAAAACTATCATGAATTCGTTGCCGGGCGTTTTTCTGCGAAGGAAGCTTTTTCAAAAGCTACTGGCTACGGTATTGGCGCTAAAGTCCATTGGCACGATATTGAGATTTTAAACGAGGAAAATGGGCGACCGGTTATGCTGGTTAAAAATTTCCCATATACGATACACGTGGCGATTACGCATAGTGGTGATTTCGTCAATACAGTCGTTGTGATTGAACGGCTAACAATCTGGGAAAGAGTGAGCTTGAAGCTATTTCCGAAACGTGGAGTTTTGTCATGACAAACAGTAATGAGTTACTAATGATGCGGCCATCGTGGCTGACAGTCAACTTAGCAGCGATACAGTATAATGCCAAACAGATTATGGCGCATGCTGGCGCCACGCGTCTAATTGCTGTAGTCAAAGCTGATGCCTACGGTCACGGCGCAGTAGCAGTGACGACTGCGTTGTATGAAATTGGGGTACGTGACTTTGCCGTAGCCACGATTGCTGAAGGCGTGGCATTACGTCAGCAAGTACCATACGATGATTTTAATATTATCTTACTAGGCGTTCAAGACGTGCAATATGTGCCAGTGATGGTGTCACAGCGGTTAACACCGGCTGTTGGGACTTTGGCATGGTTAGATGAGGCTGAACAGTTGCTTAGCTCAGACGATCAGCTCATGATCCAATTAGCAGTTGATACAGGAATGGGACGCATGGGAGCCCACTCTGAAGCAGCGTTGCAGGAAATGTACGATAAGGTATTAAACACTCCAAGTTTGCAACTGAGTGGCGTCTTTACCCACTTTGCAACAGCGGATGATACCAATCAAACCTATTATGATCAACAAGTGGCGAATTTTAACGCTTGGGTAACTGCTGTTGGGATTCCAAAACAATATTGGCATTTAGCAAATTCAGGGTCTGCCTTGTGGCATCATGATCAAATTGAGACTGGCACAATTCGGGTCGGTTCGGTGTTGTACGGCTACAATCCAGGTGCACCAAAATTACCTATGCCAGTAGCACTTAAAAATGTATTGTCTTTAAAGTCACGAATTGGGGCTGTTCACCAATTACAAGCAGGTGAATCAGTCAGTTATGGCGCGACTTATACAGCGACAGAACCGCAATGGGTTGCGACTTTACCCATTGGGTACGCTGACGGTTATCTTCGACGAATGGGTGGGATGACTGTGTTAGTTAATGGTCATGCAGAAAAAGTGATTGGGCGCGTGACGATGGATCAAATTGTAATTACCTTAGATCGTGACTATCCAGTGGGAACAGTGGTGACCTTAATTGGTCAAGATGGTGATGCTGAGATCACGGTCGAAGACTTTGCCCAATATGCACAGACAATTCCGCATGAGATTTTAACAACTTTTGGACCGAGATTACCAAGAATTTATCAATGAAAAGCGCTATGAGCGCGTACATAGTAAGTGAGAATAAGAATGAAAGAAGCCTATCAAACAGTGGTACGTGGTGATGTATTCTATGCTGATCTGAAGCAAGGTATTGGTTCTGAACAGTCTGGTGTACGGCCAGTACTTATCGTGCAAAATGACGTGGGGAATGCTAATTCGCCAACAACGATTGTTGTTGCTATCACGTCACAAATTTCTAAACCAAAATTACCCACGCATGTCTTGCTACCGGCACATTTAGGTGGCATTAAACGTGATTCCGTGATTTTAGCTGAACAGTTGCGAACAATTGATAAGCGACGATTACGTGATAAAATTGCGCATCTTAACGCTAATTCACACGAAATGCAACAAGTTGCCCAAGCCTTACGGATTAGTATCGGGATTAAGTAATGGTGGTCACTCGCTGGTAAATAAAGGAGTTGCTGTGGCAGCGAAAAGAATTGCATGGTTAGATTTTGCCAAAGGCGTCACCATCTTTTTGGTGGTCATTGTTCATGTTGTTGAAGGTGTGTATAAAACAGGACAATTTCCAGCACAACAAAACATTTCGACCAATATCATGGGGGTCTTATTTACAGTTGTGATGCCAGTTTTTTTTGCGTTATCTGGCTATGTTTATACACCGCCGCAAAATGGCCGACAATATATTATCGGTATCGGAAAAAAACTCGTGAATCTCGGAGTGCCATATGTCATTTTTTCAGTGCTTTATGTCTGTTTGCAGCACGGGTCACAGGCTGTACATCATCTGAACTCATGGCAAGATTTAGCACATATTTATGCGCTACCTATCGGCTATCTCTGGTATTTGTATGTGTTGTTTTTTGTGTATGGGGTTGTCGGCTTACTGACATTATTGCGTTTATCGCGCCTTATCCAAGGCATCATTTATAGTTTATTTTTGTGGCTTGCCGTCACGCATTCGACATCATTGCCTTATGCTTTAACGGGCGTTTTGATGTGGACGAGCAGTTTTTATATCGGCTATGTCTTCAAGCAACGCCCGACCTGGTTGACACATTGGTTAACCGTCAGTTTGAGTGGTCTCTTGTTTGTTGGTGGGTTAGCTTGGCAAATGCACCAAGGGCATGATTGGTTTACGACCGATATGATGACGACAACTGATGTCTGGGCTAAATTGGCTAGTGTGCCACTATTTCTTTTTTTGTATCAAAAAAATCATGGTGGGCTTGTGAGTCGATACTTTACAACGTATGGGCGGTATTCACTGATTATCTATTTGGTGCACGCACCGATGGCTTCGATTGGGCGAGTACTCCTGCTAAAACTAGGTGTTAACTACTATGCGTTGTTGCTAGTGTTGTTGGTTGCTTTTGCCTGGGGAACCAGCCTCATGGTGATTTATGGGACGACAAAATGGCCGCTACTAAATGCAGTGTTTAATCCGGTAGCCTATATACGTCAAATAGCGTCACCTAAGCAGGGACTTGACGAACAGCTGAAATTCTAGTAAGATAATGCTTATCTTAGAGGATTAAGCAAATACATGCCCAGAGAGCTGATGGTGCTGTGAATCAGTCATGTTAATGCCCAAGGTTGCTAAGTGTTAACAAGTTGAATAATAAGAGTGGCTGATTATTGTGTTAAAAACAGACGATCAGCAATACAGGTGGTACCACGGTGAAAATCGTCCTAATATTATTTTTAGGACGATTTTTTTGTATCATAAACAAAAGGAGAATACTATGCGCGACATTGATATGTCAACAAAATATGACCCAACGGCTGTTGAAGCAGGCCGTTATGACCATTGGCAAGAAAAAAAGTTATTTGCACCAGAATCTAACCAAGCCATTCAGGGACAAGAACCAGAACCTTATGCCATTGTAATCCCACCACCAAATGTCACGGGGAAGTTGCATTTGGGTCATGCTTGGGATACAACGCTGCAAGACATGATTATTCGTCAAAAGAAAATGCAAGGGTTGGATGTATTGTGGTTGCCTGGTATGGATCATGCCGGTATTGCTACGCAAGCCAAAGTGGAACAACGTTTGCGTGGTGAAGGTGTCTCACGCTATGACTTGGGCCGTGAAAAGTTTGTTGAACAAGTCTGGGACTGGAAGAATGAATACGCAGCCACGATTAAGCAACAATGGGGTAAGATGGGGCTGTCACTCGACTTTGACCGCGAACGTTTTACGTTAGATGAGGGCTTGAACAAGGCTGTCAACAAAGTCTTTATTGACCTTTATAATAAAGGCTTAATCTATCGTGGTGAATATATCATTAACTGGGATCCACAAGCACGAACAGCTTTATCGGATATCGAAGTTATTTATCAAGATGATGAAGGCGCATTCTATCACGTGAAGTACCCATTCACTGATGAGACAACATTTGATGGCAAAGATTACATCGAAATTGCCACAACACGACCAGAAACGATGTTTGGTGATGTGGCTGTGGCCGTTCATCCAAGTGATGAGCGTTATAAGGACCTAATTGGCAAGACAGTTATGGTGCCACTTGTTGGCCGTGAAATTCCAATTATTGCCGATGAATACGTCGAAAAAGACTTTGGAACTGGCATGGTTAAAATCACGCCTGCGCACGATCCAAATGATTTCCAAGTGGGTAACCGCCATGATCTGGAACGGATCAACACGATGACCGATGATGGCCATTTGAACGAATTGGCTGGTCCATACAACGGCATGGAACGCTTTGAAGCACGTAAAGCAATTGTGGCAGATCTGGAAGCTGGCGACTACATGTTAAATGTTGAACCGGTTGTGCACTCCGTTGGTCATTCTGAACGGACTGGTGTGCCGGTTGAATCACGCTTATCAACGCAATGGTTTGTGAAAATGGCACCATTGGCTGAACAAGCGTTGGCAATGCAACAAAATCCGGATGAAAAAGTTGAATTTGTCCCAGCACGTTTTGAAGATACCTTTACGCGTTGGATGGAAAACATTCGCGATTGGGTCATCTCACGTCAACTTTGGTGGGGACACCAAATTCCGGCTTGGTACAAGCATAAGGGCACTGACGAAGAAGAAATCTACGTGGGTACAGAAGCACCTGAAGGCGAAGGCTGGGAACGCGATCCAGATGTCTTAGATACTTGGTTTAGTTCAGCCTTGTGGCCATTTTCAACGATGGGTTGGCCCGAAGATACGACTGGTGATTATGCCCGTTATTATCCAACCAACACGTTGGTGACGGGTTATGACATCATTTTCTTCTGGGTAGCCCGGATGATGTTCCAAGGAAAAGAATTTACTGGTCAACGGCCATTTAAAAATGTCTTGATTCACGGCTTAATTCGTGATGGTGAGGGGCGTAAAATGTCAAAGTCATTGGGCAATGGTGTTGACCCAATGGACGTGATTGAAAAGTATGGTGCCGATGCGTTGCGTTGGTTCTTGGCAACCGGTTCAACGCCAGGGCAAGATGTGCGTTTCACGTATGACAAGATGGACGCTGCCTGGAACTTTATCAATAAGATTTGGAATGCTTCCCGCTATGTCATCATGAATTTGTCAGAAGATACCCCATCAACATTACCTGATTTGGACAAGTTAACGCTGGCTGATCAATGGATTTTGTCACGTTTGAACACGACCGTTGAAAATGTGACCCGTAACTTTGACAAGTTCGAATTTGGTGAAGCCGGCCGTGAATTGTATAACTTTATCTGGTCAGACTTTGCCGATTGGTATATTGAAATGACAAAGGAAACGTTGAACGGTGACGGGGATAAGGCGCCAGTACAACAAACATTGGCCTATGTCCTTGACCAAACATTACGTCTTTTGCAACCGATTATGCCATTTGTCACGGAAGCTATTTGGCAAGAAATGCCAGCCCAAGCGGGTCAAAACGCGGACTTCTCCGTGACCCGTTACCCAGTTGTCCACGAAGAATTAACGAATGTGGCGGCTGAAAAAGCCTTTAAGTCATTGCAAGATTTGATTGTGGCCGTGCGTAATATTCGTTCAGAAGCCAATGCACCAATGTCAACGGAAATTGATTTGTTGATTAAGACAGCAGATGCTGGCTTGGTGCAGATTTTCCAAGATAACGCGGACTATATCAATCGTTTTGCCCATCCAAAGTCATTAACGATTGGTGCCGATATTGTCGCACCAGACTTGGCGATGTCACAAGTTATTTCAGGGGCCGAAATTTATGTGCCATTAGCTGAATTGATTGACATTGATGAAGAAATTGCACGTTTGTCAGGTGAAGTGAAGAAGTTCACTGGTGAAGTAAAGCGTGCTGAAGGCAAGTTAGGCAATGAGAAATTTGTCAACTCAGCGCCGGAAGCCGTTGTTGCCGCTGAACGAGAAAAGCTAGCCGATTGGCAAGCAAAGTTAGCTGCGACACAAGAACGTTTACAAGCCTTACAGGCAACTAAGTAAACCATTAAAGAGTCAGTTCAGATTTCTGAACTGACTTTTTGGTTGGTGACTTGATAGAGACAGGATAAAACCTATGACAATGACCGTTATTTCCGATCCTGATCATCCACAGTACGATCAACTCACGCAAGTAGATGATCTTGATGCGGCCACACTTTGGGCACTACAAGCACGTGCCCGTCAACAACAAAAGGGACTCATAGCGTCTGTTGCCAATCCAATCGGTCGGGGATTTTTGGCCGATAATGGATTTGAAAGTGTGGGTCAAACCTATGTTGCGACATTAAATATTCGAGATTTTTCTGGCGAACCGGTAGTACCGGTGGCTGATTTAGACAGTGATTTACAAACAGAACTCGTCCTATTATTGCGTGATCATTATGAACGCACGCATCGTTTCAATCCACCAGTAGCAAACGTTGACTATGACAAATGGCTCTTTGGTCATCAAGATTTTGATCCTGAGTATAGTATAGTGAGATTGGCAAAACAACATGTGGTTGCCGCAATATTAGTCTTTAAAGCTGGTGAAGATTATGAACTCCAATGGACATTTGGGGATGATGTCACGACGTTACACGAGTTGTGGCGGGATTTATTAGGTATTTTACCCGTTGGCAGTCGGTTACAGGCTGCGTTTGAATCAACGGATGTTTTAGCGATGAGTGTTTATGAGATGTTTAACTGGCATAATACGCAACCAGTTCAGACGACGATGATATGGCGCGATGCGGCAAACAACTTGCGTATTATATAAAATCCGCTACAATAATATAAGTATAAAAAGAGGGTGTAACGTGGTAAAGTTTGTCAATGTGACGACCAATAGGTCTGAATTTGATAAATGATATGTCCCGTTACAGCTGTTTAGAGGGGAAATAACGATGCCCGGAAGTAAAATATTAGCAAGTGCGCATTATGTCCCAAATGATATTGTGACGAATGATGATCTTGCTGAAATTATGGATACAAGTGATGATTGGATTCAATCACACACAGGGATTAAAACACGACATATTTCATTACAAGGTGAAAATACCAGTGATTTGGCCACAAAAGCGGCAGAACGCGCATTGGCTAAAACGTCGCTGACGGCAGCAGACATTGATTTAATTATTGTCACGACGTTTACACCGGATGGTTTAGCGCCATCGACTGCTGCTTTAGTGCAGCGTAATTTAAAAGCGGAGAATGCCTGGGCGTATGACATTATGACCGCTTGTGCTGGTTTTGTTTTCGGGCTCAGTACTGCAGATAAGTTTATGCGTTCGGGGATGTATCGTAATGCCTTGGTGATTTCAGCTGAAGTCAATTCTAAAATGATGGATTTTACTGACCGAACAAGCACGGTCTTTTTTGGTGACGGTGCAGGCGCTGTGGTGTTGACAGCTGTTGCGGATGATGGTGTGGTTGCCGGTGAAGAGATGCACACAATTGGAGATGCCGATGTGGTCCATTCGGGTCGCATCGCCCCTTTGAAGACATTGTCAGCTGACAATTATCCAAAAATTGACGCTTTTTCACAAATGGGGCGCGCGGTTTATGATGAAGTCACAACCCGCATTCCACAACATATTCGTCATTTTTTGGCCGGCCACGACTTAACGCCAGCGGATGTGGATTATTTTATTCCGCACCAAGCGAATTTGCGTTTGATTGAATACATTGCCAATGCCCTTGATGAACCAATGGCGAAATTTGCGACAAACATGGTGCATAACGGGAACACATCGTCAGCAGGGATTGCCATTGGGTTAGATGAACTCAATCAAGCAGTTGATCTTACCGGCAAGCGCGTGTTATTAACTGGATTTGGCGCTGGGTTCACCTATGGGAGCTTACTTTTGGAATTTTAAAGAAAAGGTTAAGACGCCTAATAAATTAAAAGATTAAAAAAACACCGGAATCAGATCAAAAATGAACCGAATTATGGTGTTTTTTTGTCCAAAAAGGCACGCAAAATTTGAATTTTAGGAGCGATAAATGTTGGCATCATAGGGTTTTTCGGCGTTTGTAATGATTCTGTAACAAAGTTATGTGATTGATAAATTTGATCAATATTGGCGTTATACTCGACAGTTATACTAGTAAATGTTCTTAAGATTTGTATAAAGACAAATCTAAAAATTAATAATTATAATGAAATCTAAATCTTTGGAGTAAATATCACAATGGTTAATAAATTAAAGAAAACAATGTTGGCAACAGCTGCAGGTGTTGCAGCACTTGTTGGCGGTCACGCTGCTGCTTCAGCTGATACAGTGGAAGTTAAGGCAGGCGACACTTTGAGTTTTATTGCTCAAGAAAATAACACAACAACAGATGAATTAGCTAAGACAAACAATATTAGTGATCAAAATTTGATTATTGCCGGACAAACATTGACAGTTGCTGACACAAAGCCAGCAGCAATTTCAGCTGATGGCACAACTTATACTGTGCAAGCTGGTGATTCATTGTCAAAGGTTGCCGAACACACAGGTGTGAATGTAGCGACACTTAAGGCATTGAACGGTTTGTCAGCAACTGATTTGGTCGTGACTGGTCAAACATTGGCATTGAAAGCAGCGCCAGCAGCAACTGCACCAACATTAACGGCAGCTGAACAAGCGCAAGATTTGACGTACATCGCTGCTGCCGACGCTAACAAAGACGGCTTCATGTCACTTGACGAATACAACACATTTAAGGCAAATAGTGGTGATGTGAATCAAACAGCTGCCAAGCCAGCCGAAACAGTGACAGTTCCTGAAAACGTGGCTTACATCGCTGCCGCTGATACAAACAAGGATGGCTTCATGTCAGCTGCTGAATATCAAGCTTACCAAGCTAATGGTGGCGCAGCTGCC
>X172_European_Greenfinch__coassemble_901_pt1 | contig 10799 bp, 9 predicted proteins | sample X172_European_Greenfinch__metabat2_low_PE_006 | metagenome-assembled genome bin X172_European_Greenfinch | reverse complement strand
TATCTGACCTTTTTTGCGCACCACTTTTTAACACACTGCGGGTTGCGCTTAAAAACTATATTTATTACCAATAGCTGCTGCAACAACTTGTGACGTTAGGCCTTCGGCTTCAAGGAATTCGCGGAATGGCACAAGTTCTTGTGCTTCATACCGTTCTTTATAAGCCGTGATGACATCTTCGCTATACAACTTTGGATCAAGCTTTAACGTTTCAACTGGGATTGGTCGATCTTTCGTGATTTTGGCATCAATCACAACAACGCGACCTTGGTTGTAGTAGTCAACAGCTTCTTTCACGACCCGATCAACATCTTCAATCCGGCGCACAGTTAAGCCAACTGCCCCTTGCGCTTCCGCAATCTTCGCATAATCAACGTCGGTAAAGTCAACACCGAAGTTATACGTATTGGTATCTTCATACTTATTTTTAATGAACCCATATTCCGTATTGGTAAACACGACGTTAATCACTGGCAAATCATAACGCACGTTAGTCACCACGTCTGGATAAGTCATTGAGAAGGCGCCATCACCCATTAAGTTCCAGACTTGTCGGTCAGGATAAGTGTTTTTAGCCCCAATACCACCCGGCAACCCGATACCCATCGTGGCAAATAATGGTGACGTCCGCCACATGTTTTTAGGCGTCATGTGCAGGTGACGCACTGACATTTGGGTGACATTTCCAACATCAGTTGAGAAAATCGCATCTTCGTCGGCATACTTATTAATTGCTTGATAGACTTGATAAGCTTGCAAATCACCTTCAGTCTTTTGTTCCAAGCGATTCATATACTGACGCCAGTTTTGAATATTTTTAACATTGGCTTGCCACCATGGTGACTCAGGTACTGCGGTTACCTTGTCCAAAATTGCCGTAATGGCATCGCCAGCATCACCTAAGATCGCCACATCATTGCGGTGACGCTTACCTAGCATGGCAGGATTGCTGTCAATTTGGATAAACTTCTTAACATTGCGGAAAGTCCCTTCAACTTCTGAGAATGGGAAGTTTGTGCCCACAAACAAGACCGTATCAGCTTCCAAAACAGCTTCGTTGGCTGGTTTCCAACCAACACGGAACGTTGAGCCGGTAAAGCCTTCAAAATCCCACTCAAATGTTTCAAAGTTCTTCCCTGTCGTAATAATCGGTGCTTTAAGCTTACGGGACAATTCTTGGACGGCTGGGCCATGTCCCATTGTCCCAATTCCAGCATAGATGATTGGTCGCTTCGCTTGGTTCAACAGTTCTACTGCTGCATCAATATCAGCTTCGTCCACTGGGGCTGAGCGGTATTCTTTATAAGTCAAACCTGATGAATAAAGCGGTGAAGAGTAAAGTGAGTCAGCATCAATTTCCGTAAAGCCAAAATCAGCCGGGACTTCTAACACAGCAACACCACGTTTAGCAATGGCCGTGCGGATCGCATCATCAACCAAATGCGGCAATTGTTCCGCAGTGGCAACACGACGGTTATAAACAGCAATGCTTTCGTACATTGGGTTTTGGTTTAATTCCTGAAATGAATCCATGTTCAATTCACGAACAGGCTTTGAGCCCAAGATGGCTAACACTGGAATATTATCCATCGCAGCGTCATAAAGCCCATTAATTAAATGTGTGGCCCCAGGACCACCTGATCCCACTGTCACACCCAATTTGCCACCGAATTTCCATTGCATCACAGCGGCCATTGCGCCAACTTCTTCATGTTTTACCTGAAGAAACTTAATGTCATTATCAGGATGCCCCATGGCATTCATCAAACCACTCAAAGTACCAGATGGAATCCCATACATTGTATGGACACCCCACCCTGACATTACTTTTAGTGCCGCAAGACCCGCTGAAATTTTATTACCTGACATGTTACTACTCTCCTTCAAAATATGATCGCTTTTTGTAAGCGCTTTCATCTCACATACTTAGTATAGGTCATGGCTGATATAATAGCAAGCCCCAAACCCATTACCTTCGTGATATCTAGCGTGATTAAATCAGCACTACTAGTCATTACATGAAAAGATTATCACAAAATAACTCGCGCGCTATTGTAATGTAACTTTTTCACTGACACGTCAAATTCACTTTCCTATCCCAGTGAATTTCATGACAGCTATCATGACTACTTCCAAAATAGCCTACAACTCCTCATATCCCTCGATATAATGTAAAAAACGGCGGCCATTGCTGGCAGCCGTTTTTACTGATTTTGGTTGTGTGCCATGACCTATCTTTGATCATGATCACACAATATTATTTTTGATTATCTGTTGTTACGGTTTCTTTTGGTGTTGTCCCATCAGCTAAGGTTTTATCCGTTGGCTTCTCCCAAGAGACAAAATCACAATCTGGATAGCGTGAGCAGCCATAGAATGTCCGTTGTTTCTTCGTTTTACGTTCAACCACTTGGCCTTTATGACACTTTGGACATGTTAAGCCAATTTCTTTAATAATGGTTTGTGTATGTCGGCAATCAGGGAAACGTGCACAAGCAAAGAATTTACCATACCGGCCCATTTTAACAATCATCGGTGATCCGCAAACCTCACAGTCCATCCCAGCTAGTTCATCATGCATAATGACTTTTTCTAAGGTTGCGGCAGCGTTATCAACTTCTTTTGAAAATGGCTTAAAGAATGCATCAATCACGGGTACCCACTGCTTATCACCCGTTTCAACTTCATCTAACTCGTGTTCAATACGAGCAGTAAACTGTGTATCCGTGACATCGGGAAAATTATCCACGACAATTTTTTGTACGATTTCCCCTAATTCCGTTGGCACAAACTTACGCGCATCAATTCTGACATAATTTCGACGTTGAATGGTATCTAGCGTTGGCGCATAAGTTGATGGTCGCCCAACCCCGTTTTCTTCTAACGCTTTAATCAGCGCTGCTTCTGTATACCGTGCTGGTGGTAAAGTGAAATGCTGTTCCGGATTAATGTTGGCTAACCGAATCTGATCGCCAACAGCTAATGCTGGTAGCGCATTATCTTTTTCTTTTGCGGCTGGATACGCCTTGGTAAACCCTTGAAATTTAGTTTTAGACCCATTGGCCCGGAACGTCACGCCGTTTTGCTTAATCGTGACGGCCATCGTGTCCAAGATTTCAGGTGTCATTTGGCTGGCCACAAACCGTGACCAGATTAAACTATACAACTTAAACTGATCAGGGGTTAATTTATCTTTGATACTGGCGGGTGTGCACATGACGTCCGTTGGTCGGATCGCTTCATGGGCATCTTGCGCACCTTCTGGCAAATCACCTTTTAACGGTTGGTGGCGTGAATACTCCGGCCCCCAAGTTTCATGAATATATTGTGCCGCTGCGTTGCGTGCTACGGTTGAGATACGCGTTGAATCCGTACGCATATAGGTAATCAAACCGACTTGACCAATGCCACGCCCTAAGTTAATCCCTTCATACAACTGTTGGGCGGTCATCATTGTTTTTCGCGTCCGGAAATTAAGCTGCGTGTTAGCTGTCTGTTGCATCGTTGACGTGGTAAACGGTAGCTGCGGGTTGCGCTTCCGTTCTTTGGCTTCTACGGCAACAACCTCAAAATCCGCTTCACGATCAAGACGTTGCATGACTTCTTGCACATGCGCCTGATCCGGCAATTTTGTTTTTTGATCATCTACGCCATAAAACGTGGCTTTGAATTTAGCCCGTGATTTTTTGAATTCAGAATCTAATGTCCAGTATTCTTCTGGTTCAAAGGCTTGAATTTCTTGTTCGCGGGCAATGATTAATCCCAACGCAACAGACTGTACGCGACCAGCTGACAAACCACGCTTAACCGTTTTCCAAAGAATTGGTGAAATGGAATAACCCACTAAGCGATCAAGGATACGTCGCGCTTGTTGCGCATCAACGAGGTCCTGATTAATTGTCCGTGGTGTTTTAAAAGCGTTTTTGACCGTATCTTTGGTAATTTCATTAAACACAACGCGATTCGGTTGGTCCTGATCCAAATCAAGCAGATGTTGTAAGTGCCAAGCAATGGCTTCCCCTTCACGATCCGGATCGCTTGCCAAATAAACTTTTTTAGCCGCTTTTGCTTCCTTACGCAGTCCCTTGATCACATCCCCTTTACCGCGAATCGTAATGTACTTCGGATCGTAATCATTATCAACATCAACACCTAAAGTGGACTTCGGCAAATCACGCACATGCCCAAGACTGGCAATAACTTTATACGTACTCCCCAAGTATTTTTCAATTGTTTTAGCCTTTGATGGACTTTCCACAATCACTAAATTTTTCTTGGCTTTAGTCGTCGTCTTGCGCTTTGCCGGCTTTTTGGTTGCTGTTTTTTTTGTTGTTTTTGTCGCTTTTTTTGCTGTATCTACCATTTGATATGCCTACCAATCACTTCTTGTTATATAGCATATCAGATTGTATCTAGGTTTTGGACACTTTCGAGAATATCGGTTGGTTTTGCGACTAATTTTGCACCCAATTGAATCAATTCATGAGTGCCTTGTGCGGTTGCTGAAAAAATTGTCCCCGGCACTGCTAGGACATCACGATTTTCCTGTAAGGCAAAATTAGCCGTGATTAAACTACCTGAATGTTGTTTCGCTTCAACAACTAATGTCGCTGATGACAGCCCAGCAATGATACGATTACGCGCGGGAAAATGGGATTTTTGCGGTCCGGTGCCAGGTGGATATTCGCTTAAGACCAATCCTTGTTCGCCAATTTGGGTTTGCAAGTGATGGTGCGCTTTGGGATAAGCCACATCGATACCTGTACCAATGACGGCAATCGGTACGCCACGTTGTGCCAACGTCATTTGATGCGCCATCACATCAATGCCTTTTGCTAAACCCGACACAATCGCGACGTCTTGCCGCACGACATCAGGTAATAACGACCGCAACACGGCTAGACCATATGGCGTAGCTGTTCGCGTCCCCACAACGGATAGACTGGGTAACCTTAAAGCTTCTAGATGACCTTGATAAAACAAGACCAGTGGCGCGTCATAAATTTCTCGTAGACGACCTGGATAACACGCATCAAAATACGTCATATAAGGTGTCGACCACTGTTGCGCGCGTTCAACTGCACTACTATATGTCCGCCGGATCAAATGATGGCTGCGTTGATCGCCAAAAGATAAAATAAGATCTAACGGCCAAGGGTAAATGGTTGGTACCTGCACCGCTGTGACGGCTGTTACCACAGCACGTGCTGCTTTAGCCCCCATACCAGCTGTCAAATGGATGGCAAGTAACTGTTGATTTAAGTTCATGTTAAACTCCTTAAATCATCATACGTTTTCGGCCACTCGTGCTCAAAAAAAAACGTCCTGTTACCAGATCGTTTTTAGCCTGTGACAATCTCACTCAAATATTCCCAGCGCAACATCTTTTCTTCTAACGCGGCTTCGAGTTGATCTTGTTCCTTTTGTAATTCGCCTAATTTCACATAATCCGTGCCAAATTTAGCCATTTCATCAGGAATAGCTTGAAGACGCGTTTCCAATTCGGTAATGTCGTCTTCAATCGTTTCCCATTCCTTCTTTTCATGATAAGTGAGTTTCTTTTTAGCTGGCGCAGCTGGTGTTGTTGGTTTTGGTTGGACCACTTTCGCAGCTTGAGCCGTTTTTTCTGCTGCTTGTTGGGCCAAATATTGACTAAACAAACCATCATACCGTGTCACCACGCCATCACCTTGAAACATATACAGTTGGTTCGCCACTTTATCAAGGAAATACCGATCGTGTGATACCGTCATCACGGCACCCGCAAAATCATTCAGGAAATCTTCCAAAACTGTCAATGTACTAATATCTAAATCATTTGTTGGTTCATCCAGTAACAACACATTGGGTTGCTGGAGCAATAGTTTCAAGAGATACAGACGGCGCTTTTCCCCACCGGACAATTTACGAATCAACGTGCCATGCATAAACGGTGGAAATAGGAATTGTTCCAGCAGTTCAGACACACTAACTTGATTGCCATTTTTATCCGTAACCGAACTGGCCACATCAGATAGATAAGCAATTACCCGCTTATCCTCAGGAATCGTTTCCGTTACTTGCGTATAATACGCCATCTTAACGGTCTCGCCTAACTCAATCACGCCACTGGTTAACGGTAGTTGCCCGGCAATGGTATTCAAAAAAGTGGTCTTCCCTGCGCCATTTTCACCCGTAATCCCAATCCGATCGCCCGCCGCAACACGCAAATTAAAGTCATCCAAAATCCGTTTGTCGCCCAACTGTAACTGCGCATGCTCAATGACGATAACTTTTTTCCCTAGTCGTTGTTGTCCTAAATTCACGGCAACATCGTCATCTACCTTCAGCGTTCCCATTTGTGATTCTAGTTCAGCAAAGGCGTTTTCACGGGCTGTTTGCTTCGTTGTGCGTGCCCGTGCTGATTTACGCATCCAGGCCAGTTCTTGCTTATAGAGCTGCTGTTGCTTGTGTTCGGCAATTCTTGACTGGGCGATCCGCTCAGCCTTGCCGGTCATATAATCCTGATAATTCCCTTTATATTCGTATAATTCACCAAATGATAATTCGAAAATACGCGATGCCACGGCATCTAAGAAATACCGATCATGGGTCACAATCAAGACAGCGCCTTTATAATTGGCCAAAAACTTTTCCAACCAAGCAATCGAATCAAAGTCAAGATGGTTGGTTGGCTCATCAAGAATCAACAAGTCCGGGGCTTCAATTAACACTTGGGCCAACCCCACACGCTTGCGCTGACCACCGGAAAGTTCGCTGACCTTTCGGTGTAAATCTGGCATGTGCAATTGCGTCAAAATCGCCTTAATATGCGCTTCAGTTGTCCAAGCGTCATCACGATCCATTGCATTTTGGGCCGCCTCAAACTGTTGGGCTGCCTTCTCATCAGTCGGATGTTCACCAAAATGTTGCAACGCATATTCGTATTGCCGAATCGCTTGAAAAATGGGTTGATCCCCCGACAAAATTGCATCCATCACGCGAGCATCTGGATCCAAGTCCGGATTCTGTGTCAAATACCCAATGGTATAGTCATTTTGCGTGATGATTTGACCGGCATCAGCTGGATTGACGCCAGCAATGGCATTCAAAAGCGAGGTTTTCCCCGACCCATTGACACCAATTAAGCCAATCCGATCACCTTCTGTGATTAAAAAAGAGATATCGTTAAATAACACTTTTTCGCCGTAAGTACTTTTTAAGTTTTCTACTCTAAATTGTTTCATACTTCTATTATACCCAACCTTTGGCCTTTTTATCGGCTTATTTTTTTGATATACTTGGACTAACATTTTGCGAACTTTGACGAATTTGAGGAGACGAAACATGCAATTAACTGCCGCCATTCAAAATTTTAATTTTGACCACATTTTACTGAATGCTGCTGGAGTAATGTGCCAGACAAAAGAAGAGCTTGACACAGTTCTGGCTTCCAATTACACTGGCGCCGTGGTGACAAAGTCGGCAACACCCGCCTTGCGTGAAGGTAACCCCACGCCACGTTACTACGAAATAGCACAAAATCTTGGCACGATTAATTCAATGGGCTTGCCCAATGCTGGGTTTGACTACTACATGGATTACGTCTCACAAAAGGAAACCGATAAGCCTATTTTCTTCTCAATTGCTGGTCTTTCCAAGCAAGATAATTTAGACATGTTGCGTCGACTGGAAGCTTCAGATTTTGGCAGCTTGATTGAATTGAATCTCTCATGTCCAAATGTCCCAGGCAAGCCCCAAACAGCTTACGACTTTGAAGCAACCGAAGCTATTTTAACCGAAGTATTCGCCTTCTTCACTAAGCCTTTGGGCGTTAAATTACCCCCATATTTTGATATTGTGCATTTTGACATGATTGCCGCTATCTTAAACAAATTCCCGCTCGCGTTTGTCAACACGATTAACTCAATTGGTAATGGCTTGGTCATTGATCCTGAAACTGATACTGTTGTGATTAAGCCAAAAGTTGGCTTTGGTGGTTTGGGTGGCACAATTGTGAAAGCCACGGCCTTAGCTAATGTTCGGGCTTTGCGTGATCGCTTGCGTGATGATATCAAAATTATTGGTACTGGTGGTGTCACAACTGGCCGTGATGTTTATGACCATGTGTTATGTGGGGCCGATTTGGTTGAAGTCGGCTCACAATTGGCAGTTGAAGGCATTGGCGTCTTTGAACGGCTGGAAACTGAATTAGCCGCCATTTTAGCAGAAAAAGGCTTCACCTCATTGGATCAAGTCCGCGGTCAACTCAAAACAATCGATTAATAAAAAGCAATCCACATGGATTGCTTTTTTTAGTGCTTAAGTATCAAAATAGCGGTGCCCAGCCACTGTGACCTGATGTTGAATCGTGGTCTGGAAAACAGCGGATAATAACGTATCCGTCAGCATCTCTTTTGGCGTACCAGCAAGGATGGTTTGCTCATGCATCACCCAAATCCAATCTGCTACCCGTTGCGCATAGTTTAAATCATGCACAATCATGATGACACTTGTCTGTGCTGTCATCAGTAACTGCGTCAACCGTTTTTGATAGCGTAAATCTAAAGCTGACAATGGTTCGTCTAGTAGTAAAATTGGTGCCTGTTGAACCAGCATAAACGCTAACCAAACGCGCTGTTGTTGGCCACCAGACAGTGTCCGCATAGCCATTTTCAGTAAAGGTGCGAGATCAAATGCCGCCACCACATCAAGACTTGGCAGTTGGGTCGCACGTTGCTGGCCAAGTGCTAGTACCGCTTGTACCGAAATATCGTCGTAAATGTCATTTTTTTGCGGTAAATAAGCCGCTTCCGGTAATCGACGGGATAATTCAGCTAGTAACGTTGATTTCCCAACCCCATTTTGACCAAGCATCACGGTTATCCCTTGATCAGGCCAGCATACCGTCTGCTCATGCAATAGATCACGTGGTAGGGTTAAGTCGTTAATTTTCATATTGTCGCCACCATAAAATCATAAAAAATGGGGCTGTTAGCAACATCGGCATTGCCCCAGTGGGTAATTCAATCGGATAGCGGCTACTATGTGCCAGCATATCACTCAAACTCAAGACCAATGTGCCAAACAACGCAGTTGGCAACAACCGTTGCTGCGCACTGCCACCAAACCAAAAACGTACTAATTGCGCTACGATTAGCCCCACAAAAAAAATCGTCCCTAATACAGCACTCACCGCACCAATATAACCGGCTGCAACGAGCTGCCAGGGCCAACTTAATCGTGATTCAGGATAGCCCAGACGCGCAATATGGCCCTGCGACAAAGCAAATAATGCTAATTGTGCCGATCGTAATTGTATGAAGATTAACCCCAGCAAGCCAATCACGGTTAACAACCAAGTGTCGGTCACGGTCACATTGGCCAATGATTTTCCCAGCAAACCTTGTTGGTTAGTCAGTAAACTGGTGCCAGCATTGAAAAACAATGCCAAAGCGAGGCCACCCAGTGGCAACAATAAGGGTTGGTGGCCCATTTTTAAGACACTGCGGCGCAACACGACTAACCACCCCATCGCCAGCACGGCCCCAATGGCCACGCGATAGGTCAACGCGGGCGCCCAAACCACCGTCAATAAGGCTAGGCCTAACTCACTGCCACTCGCCAAACCTAGCATACTGGCATCAATATAGTGATGTCGTAAAGTTGTTTGGAAAATCAAGGCACTAACTGCTAGCATTGCGCCACCGATTAAAGCAAACAGCACGCGGGGCAAGCGCAATTGCCAAAAAATATCCTAACTCGGCCATTGCTGTCCTAACGGGACACCTAACGTTATCACTACAACTAACACAATACTCAGATACAAGATCAGCATCCCCCATCGTCTCATTGCGCCACCGCCAGCCATTGTTGAATATCGCGATAGGCCGTCACGAATTGTAAAGTCGCCGTCATACCAAAATCAGGGGCCGAAACATCATGAATTTGACCTGTTTGCGTCGCTTTTAAATGCGCATAAGGCGCTTGCTGAAATATTTGATCAAAACTCTGCTTGACCTGGGTTGGCATCGCATGAGCGAGTCGTATCACAACAGCTGGATTTTCTTGGGCAATCGCTTGTGGATTTGGTGTGGTCAAAGATTGATTCACATCACCGCCAACGACTTCACCGCCGGCGCGTTTAACCAAATCACCGAGATAACTGTGCGCATTTGCCACCAAGAAGCCACCGCCAGGCATCCCCACCAAAATTAAAACCTTCACGGGTTTTTTAAGCGTTTTTGGTGGTAATTTAAGTGATCTCAGTAACTTTTGGGCTGCTGCAACTTGATGATAAGTCATGCCAAGTTGTAAAATATTGCGCGTCAGCTGCTGGTAAGTTGTAAAATCAAGTGTCGTCATTTTAATCTGGCTGGCTTTTAGTTTTGTAGCATAATCCGCCGTTAAAGCCGCATCAACATACACACACTGGAATGAACACGGAGAATTTGTTCAAAATTAACACTCACATGGTTGCCGACTTTTGGCAACTGCGCATAACGCGCTGGTAGCGGCTCTTGACTGGTCGGCACAGCTGCTAGCGGTACTCCTAACCGATCAAAAATCGCCACTTGTGCCATTGTTGTCGCAACCGGTCGGTTTGCTGGTTGCGCTTGCCGTTGTGCCACCGCGTAGCCAACACCACCGATTAGGAGCACTATCAAAATCACGCCACTAACAAACACCTGTTTTTTAGCCATGTTAACCCACTTTCTGTCGTTTTTTGGTCCAAATCATATGACCAACGATACCCAGCCCACCCAACAAGACCCCTGCTAAGCCTGCCGGCCATAGCGGCGCTTGTTGATACGTTGGTG
>X172_European_Greenfinch__coassemble_1428_pt1 | contig 10915 bp, 10 predicted proteins | sample X172_European_Greenfinch__metabat2_low_PE_006 | metagenome-assembled genome bin X172_European_Greenfinch | reverse complement strand
CCTTTGGGTCTTGATCATCATGAACAACCGTCAATCCCTTGGTGTTAATGGCTGCAATGTGTGCTGGCCACCCGTCAATGCCGGTCACATCATGACCGGCCGCTTGTAGCATAATGCCCAAACGTGCGCCAAGTGCGCCAAATCCTGCAATCGCTATTTTCATAATTTATATTCGTCCATCAGCGATGAACGCCTCCGCTTTCAGAAATAAATAATTACTATTATTTTACCACACGTTGGTTTTTGAAAAAGCGACAATTCGGCGACGCACTAACAGCTGACCATCTTAATGGGTGCCTTGACCGTAGTAGGCATGCGCCCCATGCTTGCGGAAATAGTGCCGATCAAGCAAATATTGTGGCACATGTAAATCTTGCGTGGGATTTAACTGCATGGTGTGGAAATCAATTTCTGAGACCACGTCTAGCACAATGGCGTTTTGGACTGCCGTTTTGGCATCTTTTCCCCAAGTAAATGGCCCATGGTCATTGGTTAACACACCAGGAATCGCCATCGGATCAAGGTTTTGACGATCAAACACGCGCACAATAGATTGGCCGGTATTTAATTCATAATCCCCATCGACTTCCTCTTGCGTGAGACGATCAGCGATCGGCACATCCCCGTAAAACGTATCCGCATGCGTTGTCCCTGCCGCAGGTACTGGAATGCCCGCTTGGGCAAAGGCCACCGCCCACTTAGAATGCGTATGCACAATCCCACCGACTTCTGGCCAATGTCGATACAAGAATGCATGCGTTGGTGTATCGCTTGAGGGATTCAATTAACCTTCAACCACTTGACCATCCAAATCAACCACGACCATATCTGCCGGCGTGAGTTCATCATAAGCCACGCCACTTGGCTTAATGACAAACAACCCTGAGTCGCGATCAATTTGTGAGACGTTTCCCCATGTTAACGTGACGAGATTATTAGTAGGTAATGCTATATTGGCTTCATATACTGTTTGTTTCAGCGCTTCTAACATGTTGTCTACTCCTTTGTGGCTTGGTTTGGCAAAGCCTTAATGGCGGCCATTTCAATTTCAAGGCCATTGATATACCGTGTCATAAATGTTTCAAAACCAGCTACATCTATCGGATCTGGTGATAGCGTTTCCGCCACACTGTCCGCAAAAATCTGTTCCGCTAAGAAGTCAGCTAACGATAGCGTCGTGTCGTTGTTAGCAGCATACAAAGCTAAGATTGCCATGCCCCAAGGGCCACCTTCACCGGCGTTTTGCATCACTGTGACATTGGTATCCAAAGCTGCGGCTAACAACTTTTGGGCGACCACTGGTGTCTTAAACACACCGCCTTGCGCCACGATATTGTCGGTCAACACATCTTCATCAGCTAACAAACGCATCCCAATCTTAATGGCCCCAAACGCACTAAAGATGTGCAGGCGCATGAGGTTCCCAACACTGAAAATGGCATCTGGTTGACGCACTAAGAGTGGTCGACCTTCTGGTACCCCAGTGATATTTTCCCCAGAATAATAGCCATAGCCTGACAACCCACCAGCATCTGGCGTCGGATCCGTTAATGCGGCATCAAATAGGACTTGATAGAGGTCTTTTGTGGATAGGTCATGGCCAATTTTTTGAGCAAATTCCGCAAAGAGCTTCGCCCAAGCGTTAATATCTGAAGCCGAGTTATTCGCATGTACCATGGCGACCGGCAAGCCGGTTGGCGTCGTCACAATATCAATGTTGCTGTAGACATGAGCCAGTGGCTTTTCTAAGACAATCATTGAGAAAATTGACGTCCCAACAGAAATGTTTCCTGTCCGCTTGTTCACACTATTTGTGGCAACCATCCCCGTACCAGCATCACCTTCAGGTGGCGCCAAACGCGTCCCAGGTTGTAGATCCCCAGTCGGATCAAGTAACAACGCGCCTTTTTCGGTTAATGTACCGGCTGGTGTTCCCGCCTTTAATGGCTTAGGCAAAATATCAGTGAGTTGCCACTGGTATTGTTGGACTGGTTTGAGTTGATTAAAGCGATCAAGCATCACCTGATCGTAATCCCCTGTCGCTTCATCAATCGGGAACATACCGGAAGCATCACCAATCCCAAGGACTTTCTCCCCAGTTAATTGCCAGTGGACATACCCAGCTAAGGTCGTCATGTAGGCAATGTTTTTCACATGCGTCTCTTGATTCAAAATCGCTTGATAAAGATGGGCAATACTCCAACGTTGCGGGATATTGAACGCAAATAGTTGTGTTAATTCACGTGCAGCGTCGGCTGTGATAGCGTTACGCCAAGTTCTAAAGGGCACAAGTTGTTCATCATCGGCGTCAAACACCAAGTAACCGTGCATCATAGCTGAAAAGCCCATGCTGTTAATTTTTGTCATGGTTACGCCATATTCAGCCTGAACGGCTGTCTTTAATTGCCCATACGCCACTTGCAAACCAGCCCAGACATTAGGTAACGCGTACGTCCATAAGCCATCTTGGAAACTGTTCGTCCAGTCATAACTACCGGAAGCGATGGTGGTGCCGTCTTGTGTCGTCAAGACAGCTTTAATAGTGGTTGAGCCAAATTCAACGCCTAAAGCCGTTTGCCCTGACGTAATGGCTGCTTTAATATTTTCTGATGTCATGCTATTATTTCTCCTATTATGCTGTAATTGAAAACGCTAATCAGCCAAGGGTGATTAGCGTTTTCATCTTGTTGCAATTAACGCGTCCCTTGCGCTTCAATTTCTTCAAGTGACTTACCATGTGTTTGTGGTACGGCAAACTTAACAAAGAGTACCGCAATAATTGAGATCACCCCGAAGATGGCAAAGACTGAAGCCTGTGGCATCATTGCTGTCATGATTGGGAACAGCAAGCCAACCGCAAATGAACCAATCCAGTTAAAGGCTGACGCCAAACCACCAGCACGACCACGAATGGCAAGTGGGAAGATTTCACCGACCAAGACCCAAGTCAATGGTGCCCAAGTGAAGGAGTAGAAGGCCACAAAGATTGAGAGGAAGACAACGATCAGCATTGGTGGCAAATTCTCTGCCCCAACAACCATGTTTAAGATTGCTGGCATTAGGAAAGATAGCACCATGATCGTACCACCAAGCATCAAGAGTGTCCGACGCTTGAACTTGTCGGCGATCACCATATACAAGATCGCACCCAAGACCAAGATAACACCTTGAACGATTGGCCAAAGTAACGCACTGGCTGCCGATTGCCCCGTCGCCTTTTCAACGATCAAAGGGATGTAGTAGAAGATCGCATTGGCACCCATGAACTGCTGGAAAGCAGCCACGCCGATACCGGCCGTTACTAGATAACGATACTTTGATGAAAAGAGTGTCGCTAAAGTAATATTTTTTTGCGCACCGTCTTCAACCGCTACTGTGCGTTGCATGTCTGCTAATTCGCCCGCAACTTCATTGCTAGGTCGAATATAAGTCAACACGCGACGCGCAGCATCGATATGCCCTGTTTTCACTAAGAAACGTGGTGATTCAGGCAACCGTAACACACCCAAGAAGAGAATCACGGCTGGTACAGCGGCCAAGCCAAGCATTAAGCGCCAAGCAATGTCGTGTGGCAAGCCTTGCAATAAGTAGTCCACGATGTAAGAACAAGAGCATTCCTGACACAATCATCAATTGGTTCAGACCAGAGAGACGCCCACGCGTACGAGCTGGGGCCATTTCTGACATATACGATGGCACCAAAGCTGACGCAGCACCAACGGCCAAACCAAGTAATGTTCGCGCAATCAAGAGCCAAGCGACCCCATCATTTGGCGAGATACCGGCCATAACTGAACCGATTGCGAAGATAAATGAGGCGGCCAGAATTATGCGACGACGACCTAATTTATCTGATAATTGTCCGGCTAGTGCGCCACCAACGATTGCACCTAACATCAAACTTGATGTGATCCAACCAATGGTACCGGCATCCGTTAAGTGCCAATCTTTTTGCAAGAATGGCAACGCACCGGTCATCACACCAATGTCATAACCGAAGAGAATACCACCAAACGCGCCGAAGAAGTAAATAAAACGACTTGAAATTTTTTTAGTTGGTTGATTTGTCATGTGTCCATACCGTTACTTAATATCAACATATGTCACACCAAACAGTGCGGCCAAATCAGCTAATTGTTCAGAATCAATGGCAAATGTCAACGTTGTGTGGTGACCACCACCAACTGACAGCCAAGCTTCAACACCTTGCTTTAAGCCACTCTTTGGCGTCCACAATTGCTTAGCCACTGGCAAGAATGGTGTTTCAGATTCTGGCTTGTTGCCAACCACGTCATAGCTGATCAACTTGAATTCATCACCGTAGTCTGCCAAAGTCACGTCCAACGCATCGCCTGTGCGACCAGTGAAGACCAAACGTGCTGGATCATCTTTACCACCGATACCAAGGGGATGCACTTCAACGCGTGGCTTGTCTGAAGCAATCGTTGGATCAACTTCCAACATGTGTGAACCAAGAATGGCTTCATGGCCTGGACGCAAGTCCAATGTATAATCTTCCATGAAGACCGTTGCTTCATTGTTAGCCATAATCTTAAGCAAACGTGTCAAGGCAGCTGTCTTCCAGTCCCCTTCACCCGCAAAGCCGTAACCTTCAGCCATGAGAAGTTGTACGGCAAGTCCTGGCAATTGTTCCAAGCCAACCAAATCTTCGAAGTTGATTGTGAAACCAGAATAGCCCTTTTCGTCCATGAATTGCTTCAAACCAAGATATTCACGGAGTTGATACTTTACGTTGTGTTCAAACTTTTCTGGTGTGTTCTGACCAACGACGTAATCATATTTGTCTTGTAAGTCGACATAAAGTTGATCAACCGCGGCGTCATCGACGGCGTTAACATAAGCAACAAAATCACCCACACCCCAGTAATCAACTGTCCAGCCAAACTTAATTTGTGCTTCGATTTTGTCGCCATCTGTCACGGCCACGTTACGCATCTTGTCCGCAAATGTGACAATCTTAATCTTGTAACTTTCGTTATAGGCGACTGCGACTGACATCCACTTGCCGATTTGTGCTTAAACAGTTTCATCTGCCCAGTGACCAAAGATAATTTTGTTGTTCAAACGCAAGCGCGCATTGATAAAGGCGTATTCACGATCGCCGTGAGCTGATTGGTTGAGGTTCATATAATCAAAGTCAATCGTGTCATAAGAAATCGTGTTCAACATTTGTGTGGCCAAATGTAAGAGCGGCTTATTGAGCAATTGTGTCCCGCGAATCCAATTCTTTGCGGGTGAAAAAGTATGTGCCCATGTGATCACCCCTGCGACAGAGTCATCATAGTTGGCTTCTTTCATGGTTTCGGTAATGTTTTCCGCTGTCACCCCCACCGTCTTGAATTCAATCGGATAAGGTAAGACATTTGATGCGTTTAACTTGTCAACAATTTCACGAGAATTTGCTGCTACTTGATCTAATACATCAGATCCATATAGAGATTGAGAACCTGTCACAAACCAGAACTTATAATTTTCCATCACTGCCATTTTAATATCCTTCTTTTTTTATTGTTTATAATTTTATGAGCGTCATTAACCGATCTATCTAGAATTTGTCGTGTTAGTGCAACCGCTTACAAACATAATATAAAATATTTGTCCGTATAAGTCAATAGGTTATTTTTTTGTCATACGATTAAAAATTTAAAAAAATAAAGCCTGACTCTGGATTAAGGCGTCAAACTTTATTTTAAAAACTTATTTTTTTGTTGGTTTTATCACAATTCTTTGGTTAGATCTTGTACCGAATCACGCACAACCAGTCGTGGTTCATAACAAATCGACTCCACTTTGTGATGCTTAATTTGTTGCAGGAGCAAATTAGCGGCATCACGCCCCATACGTTCCTTTTCATGCGACATCGTTGTCAGTGGTGGCGTGACGTAACGCGACATCTGGAAATCATCAAAGCCCATGACTGACACGTCTTCTGGCACGCGCAAACCTAAATCATGCGCTAAAGCAATGATTTGAATGGCCAGCTGATCATTATAGGCAATGATGGCCGTTGGTCGTAACTCCGGACTACGCATCAAAATGTCGTTAATGTGATGTAATACCTGCGTGGTTTCATCTGACTTATAAATAACTGGGGTAAATTCCGTCAAGAGTTCGGACTGTTCTTGATAGGCATGCATAAAGCCATCGAGACGGTTCACCCCTTGCCGGTCATCCACTTGAAATGCCCCCACAATCCGCTTATGCCCCTTCTCCATGAGGTATTTTGCAGCCTGATAAATCGCTGCCTGATCATCACTGACCACTGACACCTCATCGAAATTCGGATAAGTGGCGTTGATAAAAATCATCGGCACCCCATCTTCACGTAATTTGTCATACAAATCAATATTAGGCGTTGCTGTGGCACTACGTGTTGGCTCAATGATTAAACCAGCTAAGTTCTGCTTCATCATGTTAATGAGGGCAATACGTTCGCGCTTCGGCTCATTATGCGTGTTAGCCAAAACCAATGAATAACCATTTTCACTAATAACTTGATCGGCACCATCAATAATCGCTGGGAAAATATACGACGCCACGTGCGTCGACAAAATCCCAATCACACTCGGTGCTTTATCCTGCTTTCGCTTGGCTTGCCAATCAGCGACATAAGAGCCACCGCCCTGCACCCGATAAACGTAATGATCATTTTCTAAATCCGAGATGGCACGGCGAACTGTATAACGACTAACAGAAAATGCCGCCATCATTTCACTTTCGGTCGGTAATTTTTGTCCCTTCACCAATTCGCCATTCAAAATTTGTTCTAAAATATGATGTTTTAAGATTTCGTATTTGCTCGTCATACCATGTCCTATGAACAGACCAGTGCTCGTCATACCGCTGGATTGTTCGCATTCCTTTTTCGTGATGTGATGAATAAATTAATAACGTGATAACGCATAGTCGATTGTACCACTTTTTCACTCGATCATCATTGGTTCGCACAAATTTTTTCACAATCTCAAAATTTTACAATTCATCAGACAACTTGATCAGATACTTTTCGCCAAATGCGTGGGTTAGCGTGGCAAAATAATCATGATTACTAATAGTCGCCTTACTCTGCTGGTTGGGGTCGCCAATAAGAAAGACCCATGTGTGGCGTGCCGAAAAGTAACGTATTAAACTATTCACATGTCGAATGGATAACTTCTGTGCATCGGTGATGATGACGATATCATACGGTTGTAGACGTTGGCGCTTAAGCTTCTTGAAGAACTGCCGTTCAGGTAAAATGTGCCAGCCATACTGCCGCCGCAGCGTCGCTTGGGCCGACTTCAGCGCCCCAATATGAACGAGTAAGACTTGCCCCTGATCACGCAGGATTTTCACCGTATCATAAATCATCAACATCTGCCCAACACTGGTGGCCGCTTTGACCGCATAGATACCAGGCGTTGGCGTAGCTAATAGTTCGGCTTGTAATTGTTGCTGCGGTTGCATTAATAAATACTGCCCTTTAAGAAATCGCGCTAGTTGCGTGAAAGGCGAAACTAAATAATCCGCCACTCGTAATACGTCGTCCAAATCAGCTACTGCAACACTTTTAAACCCCATGACCGCCTGATAAAACACCGATGTCTGCCAACGCTCATATTGTAAGTCGATCACATCCAGCGTGTCTTGGTCGGTCAGATGATAAATGCGATCCAAGTCCGAATTATACGTGAACAAATCAACGTGCGGACTGGCCTGCGTTAAGTAATAACGATTATTGCATAATTGTTTATGGATTTTTTCAATATCGTAATGCACATCACTCTTAAGTTCAATATTGATGATGTGGCCTTCGGCATTAATGAACAACATGTCAAACTCTTTACTAATCGGCGGGACAGCATAGTCCACATACACCGCTTGCCATGCAGGCAACGTAGCTGGAAAATGCGCGACTAAACGCGTGATTCCCATTAATTCCTGCTCACGAATCATGGTGTTACCCAACAGTTCCAAGTATTCTGATGCCTGTACTTGCTGGTAAGAAACACTAAGTTGGGTTAAATTGATTGCTTGCTGTTTGACCATCCTGTCCCTTTTCCATATTGTCATACGATTACTCTCAGTATATCAAAGTTACAGCGCATAAAAAAATACTTGGCTGTCATGAGACAACCAAGTATTTTAAAACGAAAATTTAGTCCTTATCTTGCAAACTTGCTAAAAATTATGCTAACGCTGCACGCCAATTCAAAATATCAAATCCGGTCGCTTTTGCTTTGTCCAAACTCATCACCGAATGCTTTGGACGGTAGGCCTTTTGGGGGAATTCTGCACTCGTCACTGGTGTCACCTCGATATCAGTTGTCTTGAGAATTTCTCGCGCAAAATCAAACCAAGTCGCGGTATCATCATTTGATAAATGATACGTCCCAAATGTCGCATTCACCGTGATTAAATGCAACATAAACTCCGTTAATGTCCGCGTCCAAGTTGGTCGACCTAATTGATCATTCACTACACTCAACTTCGGGTGCGTTTGAGCCAGAAGTTGCATCGTGTAGACAAAATTATTCCCAAATTCACCAAACACCCAACTCGTTCGCACGATATAGGCATCGGCGCCACTTTCAACCACGCCTAGTTCACCTGCTAGTTTGGCCCGACCGTAAGCATTTTGCGGATTAACCGGATCAGTTTCACGATAATCCGTTAGGCTTTTACCATCAAACACATAATCGGTTGACACAGCGACCAGTTTGGCTTGCACTAGCTTCGCTGCATCGGCGACATTTTTTGTCCCATTGGCATTGACTTGCCAATTGGTGTCACGTCCCTCATCTTCAGCCAAGTCAACTTTGGTATAAGCCGCGGCATGGAAGACCACATCTGGCTGAACTGTTTCAAACGTGGCAAATACTGCCGCACGATCAGTAATATCGAGTTCTTGTGACGACAACGCGACAAAATCCAATGCCCGTTCCGTTAATAGTTTTTGTAGTTCTTGCCCCAGTTGCCCATTGGCACCGGTAATTAAAAATTTCATCCGAACACTCTCCATCACCTTTTACACTATCTTTTTAATTTCACATGCTATTGACTACGTATAATAATAATGAATTAGGGGCTAGTAGATATTAATGCACCTGATAAGTTATTCTTAAATGTGCTTCACATACTTTATAGCATCCTTTATACTCGTATACTTAATAAACATATATATTACTAACACTACGAAATAAACAATGAATGCGTCTTCGGTTGATAAATACCATGTACTGAGCATAAACATACCAACAACCATGCTTTCCATTAAAATTTCAGAGAAAAATGCTATCCGTAACTTTTGATTTACATACCATTCAGATATTACACTACGAACTACCATTACTATTATAATCACAAGTACTGTTAAGGTTAAATTATGTAAAAATCCGACACTTATTAGAGTTAAAATTGAACTCAAAATTAGCGTTACGATATTAATAAACATTAATTGGCGCTCCATTCGCAGTACTTTCAAAAATGTATTTGATAATGCTTCAAATTTAGCTTGGTATGCCACCATTGGGAATAAGATTGACATATAAACCAACGCAGAATTATATTTTGGAAGCCAAAGTGGTATATACATCTTAATAGGGAAATAGATAAGCATGGCAACAAAAACCATTGGCATCAATAGATCTCTTAATGAATTATAAACAATATTAATTCTTTCAGGATCTATTCTTCGCAACATTGGAAATAATACCAAACTTATTGATCCCACAAATACCATCAATAAATTCGAAATACTTAGGACAAGTGATATCTTTCCAAAAGTTGACACATTCCAACCATACTGTATCCCAAGACGAATAATTCCAACTATTAGCATACCTGCTACATTAGACAATACTAATTTAACTCCAACTGATAAATTAGTTTTAATTTCAGTATAGTTTAAGTAAAAAGAAACTTTTGCCTTAATGCGGATAATATCTTTACATACTACTAAACAATATATCAAGGCACATATCTGGCCTAAGATATAGCTCAAAATATAAAAGCGATAATCTCTTACACCCAAAAATATGAGCAAAATTAAAACAATTGCATAAACAATTGTTGAAATGAAATTGCTCATTGCATATTCCAATATTCTATTCGTCATTTGCAATATGAATTGGAAATATGTTTTTAAGTTCACAATTACAATTAAAATCGCGACACTATAAATAATATTTTTTATATTCCCATCTAATAAGAAGTACGCAATACCACTAACCACAATTGAAAAGGCAACTTGACTTCCTAGTAAAAAAATATATTGTGCTTTAAATATACTTTTATCTAGATCCTCATATTGGCTTCCACCATACCTCAAATAAATACCATCAAGCCATCCAAAATGAAGTATACCAACATATGATGAATAAAAAATAAATAATTGCCAAAGCCCATACTCGTATACACCAATTATTTTTGGAACAATCAAGATTACGATTGTAGAAATAGAAAGTGTTAAAAAATTGGACGCAATCGTAAATGAAAAATTTTGAAGGACCTGCTTTAATCTCATTTTTTCTCCTGACTAATTATTCCTACTTTATCCAGTCCTTCATTGGTTATTTTCAGCGTACTTGGCTTCAACTTCGGCCTTTTCACCTTGCCACCAAGCTTGGTTATCGGCATACCATTGAATGGTATCTGCCAAACCTGTTTCAAAGTCGGTATACTTTGGTGTCCAACCCAATTCTTCACGCATCTTGGTGGCATCGATAGCATAACGCAAGTCATGCCCTGAACGGTCTTGCACAAAGTCAAAGTCGTCTTCGGCCTTGCCCATATCCTTCAAGATGGCACGCAAAACGGTAATGTTATCCTTTTCACCGTCGGCACCAACCAAGTAAGTTTCACCAATCTTACCCTTGGTCAAAATGGCCCAGATTGCTGTAGCATGGTCATACGT
>X172_European_Greenfinch__coassemble_904_pt1 | contig 10940 bp, 10 predicted proteins | sample X172_European_Greenfinch__metabat2_low_PE_006 | metagenome-assembled genome bin X172_European_Greenfinch | reverse complement strand
GGATCGGCCAGTTCGACAGTTCTGGTCGTTTGGTTGTGCGCAGCGCATCCACCGCTTCAGAAAAGGATAATGTCGTTTTTTCCTGATTAACTCGGACAACACCATCGCGTTGCGTGACCGTTGTAAACGGCGCATGGGCCAAAATACTGAAGTGTTCCGACGCCTCAGGCTGACTCGTATAAAGCAAAACGATTTCTTCATCTTGCCGATAATGCGCCAAGAAAATATCCCAAATATTGGCATTATCGCGCTTAAATTTTTTCAAAATCCTGTACCTGCTCTAAAAAATTGTTTAAAATATCGTAACCATGTGCCGTCATCCAGCTTTCCGGATGAAACTGCACCGACCAGATGGGCAATGTTTGATGATGCATGGCTTGAATAACGCCATCTTCACTACGCGCATCAACACAAAAAACCGCCGGTAATGCGGTTACAATTAGCGAGTGATACCGCGCGACTTGAAAATTTGGGGGTAACCCTGCCATGAGACCTTGGCCAATATGCGTCAAGGTTGACGTCACCCCGTGTTGTGGCCGATCTCCGCGAATCACTTGACCACCAAAAACATCCACAATGACCTGATGCCCCAAACACACACCAAGGATTGGTAAGCATCCTGCATAAGTCGTCACTACGTGGCGAGAAAATGCCGCTTCCTTTGGTGTTTTTGGCCCTGGTGAAATCACAATCGCCTGATAGTCAGTTTGCACAGCAGCCGGTGATTGCTTAACCTGTTCGGCTAAGGCATCTGCTTCAGTCACGACTGTCACATTTTGCCCCAATTCCTGAAAATAGGTTACTAACAGGTAAGTAAATGAATCATAATTGTCAATCAATAGAATACGCATGGTCACCTCATCACTTTTATTATACTAAAAAAACGCCTACAAAGCGGCGTTTTATCGAGCTGATTTAATTTTTTGACCACGTGGTGATTGCGCAAAACGATCAATCATGGCTTGTAATTCTGGTAACGTCACATTGGCACCAAATACTTCACTGCCAGGTTCGAGCATGATCCCATTTGCCAATGGTCCAACATAGAGACTATCAAAACCTAAATCATCGATAAAGCTACGGACTGTCGCAATGGCAGCGTCATCATCACCAGCCAGTGCCAATGCCTTACGCTTTGGTGTCCCTACTGGCGCTGACTCGTCAAACAAATCATGATAACCCATATGATTAAAAGCTTTTATCACTTGGCTATTGGATAAAAAGCGTTGGACTAATTCACTTGACGATTGCAAAGGATTGGTTAAATCAGTACGAATCCCATCAACTTCCCACCAATAATTCATCGCATCTAACACGAGTTTCCCATCTAAACCAGAGCGATCAATTGTTTCATACTTACTTAATGGCAAGGCTAGGATGACCAAATCGGCCTTAGCCTCCGCCTCTGCTGCTGTGACGGCTTTTGCGCCAGGTGCTAACACTTCAACTGTTAAAGCGATTTTTTCAACTGATCCAGAGCCAGCAATCAACACCTTGTACCCAGCTTTTAAGGCTAATTGCGCCAGTACGATCCCAACTTTTCCAGACCCCAAAATACCGACTGTTTTAATCGCCATGGTTAATCCTCCGCTAATAATTCTCGTACACGTGGGATGACTTCAGTGGCGTACAATTCAATCATCCGTTCACGGGCTGCTGCTGGTTGCTCACCAGCACCATAAACCAAATCAAAACGGCCAACCCCAAGCGTCTTAATCGCTTTAGCCATGCGTTGGGCGACAACTTCTGGTGTACCGACATACATTGAACCAGATTGAATTTCGTGTTCAAAGTGTTCGCGAGACATTGGTGCCCAACCACGCGTCACCCCAATTTTATCAAAGGCGAGCTTAATATTTTCCCAAGCCATCTCAACAGCAGCTTCTTGCGTATCAGCAATGAAACCGTGAGAGTGCATTCCCAACGGGTGCGTTGGCATATCAAACTGCTTAGCCGCCCGTTCGTAAAGTTCAACATACGGCTTGAAACGAATCGGATCGCCACCAATAATGGCTAAAATCACTGGGAAACCAAAATGCGCTGCGCGGACAATCGATTCTGGTGAACCACCGACACCAACCCAGGTGTCCAAATGACCACTTTCCGTTTTTGGAAAGACATCGGCTTGTTTCAATCTCTGGGTAAATTCACCTTGCCAATCAAATGGCTTTTCTTCGAGCAACTTTGAAAACATAGCGATTTTTTCTTCAAATAAAGCGTCGTAATCACCAAGATCGTAACCAAACAATGGGAATGATTCTGTGAACGAACCACGCCCTAAAATAATCTGGGCGCGACCGTTAGAAACGGCATCCAATGTTGAAAAACGTTCAAAGACACGGACTGGATCATCAGAACTCAAGACCGTCACACCAGAACCAAGGGTAATTTGCTTTGTTTGTGTCGCAATCGCGGCCAAAACTGTTTCAGGACTAGAAATGGCAAATTCTTCACGGTGGTGCTCACCTAGCGTAATGACATCAACGCCCAATTTATCCGCCAACACCGCTTCTTTGACAACTTGACGCAAAGCTTGCGCATACGTCATCAACTGCCCATCACTGTTTTTTGGGACATCCCCAAATGTATCTAATCCTAAAATTACTTTTTCTGGCGCCATGTTCTGCTCCTTGTTTTCACTTATTTTTTATAAGTAAATTTTATGTTGAAATGTGACATTTGTCAACCAATATGTTTAACAACAAAAAAACAAGCGGTTAACCGCTTGCTCAAATGTTTTTGAACTTATTTCAAATGATGTAGCCGATGTCTTGTGCACCATGCTGTTTATTGCCGCGCAATGGGCACAATTTGGTCATAAAGACTGAGCACTTCGAGTAAACTGAGTGCGACTTCAGCGCCTTTATTGCCGGCTTTGGCGCCAGCACGATGTTGGGCTTGTTCTAATGTGTCCGTCGTGACCACACCAAAGACAATTGGGATTGACAACGTCTGACCGAGCGCTGCCACCCCATTCGCCGCAGCATTAATCACTAAGTCATAGTGCGCGGTATCGCCTTTAATCACAGCGCCCAGCGTCACAATCCCATCAAAGGCTTGCGTTTCGGCGACTTGCTTGGCCACCATTGGAATTTCAAATGCCCCTGGCACCCAAAATACACTGATATTTTCTGCTGCGACACCGTGCATGACTAGCGTCGTTTGCGCACCTTTTAAGAGTTACTCAGTAATTAAATCATTAAATCGACTGACAACAATTGCAATTCGTCGCTGTTCATGTTGCGTGAAATGGCCTGAATAGATCATCATGGTCTCCTTTTAGAGTTGGTGCTGGAATTTTTCTTTTTTAGTTTGTAAATAGGTTTCGTTATAGGGGTTTTTGCCAACTAACAACGGCACACGCGCGACAACGTCAATCCCACACGCTTTTAAAGCGGTCACTTTATCTGGATTGTTGGTGATTAACCGAATCGTCGTCAAACCCGCCGCCCGCAGTATCTCAGCTGCTTGGTTATAATTTCGTTCATCAGGTTGATGATTGAGGTGTAGGTTAGCATCATAGGTATCGAATTGGTGCTCTTGTAAGACATAACTACGTAATTTTTCATGCAAACCAATTCCCCGCCCTTCTTGTCTCAGATACAAAACGGCCCCACCATCTTGGGCGACCATGGCCAATCCAGCTTGTAATTGCGGGCCACAATCACAACGATAGGACCCAAACGTATCCCCAGTTAAACATTCAGAATGTACCCGGACTAATGGCGGTTCTGATACTAATTGTTGACTGCGAAGTAGGAGCGCTGGTTCCGCTTGACCGGTTTGATATTCCGTTAACGTCAAATCGTCGTACCGCGTTGGCAAATGAACGGTTACGCCTTCCTGAATACTTAACGTCGCTTCAAATTCACGATAGGCCACTAAGTCAGCCATACTTAATTGTTGTAAGCCATGCGTTGCGGCAATCTTGGCCAAACTTACTTCTCTGGCCATATGGCCATCATCAGCTAAAATTTCAATAATATAGGCGACTGGTGGCACACCGGCAATCTTGGCCAGTTCAACCGCCCCTTCCATATGCCCTTGTCGTTGCAAGACGCCACCATCCTCAGCAACCAATGGGAAAATATGACCAGGTGTTTCAAACTGTTGGGCCCCAGCACTCAAATTCGCGAGTTGTTGAATTGTATGGGCCCGTTCAAAGGCCGACACCCCTGTTGTGCTATCAATATGATCGACGCTCACCGTAAATTTTGTCCCAAATTTTTCTGAATTCTGTTGCGTCATTTGCGCTAATCCGAGCGCAGCAGCCCGTTCAGCGGTCATCGGCACGGCCAGTACCCCACGGGCAATAGTGAGTGCTTGATTAATTTTTTCAGGCGTCACAAATGAGGCTAACCCGACTAAATCACCCTCATGTTCACGGTTTTGGTCATCCGTTAAAATGATCAGCTCGCCTTGCTTTAAAGCTGCCACCACCTGCCGGACACGGGCTTGTACTGTATCACTCATGTGTCGCTCCCATCAAATATTTTGCTAAAATGTCAGTTTCAAGATTAACCTTGTCCCCGACGCGTAAGTCACTTAACGTTGTGTGGGTCAAGGTATGTGGAATTAACCCGATTGTGAAAGTATCTGTTGCACAAGTGACCACGGTCAAACTGACGCCTGACACGGTAATGGCGCCTTTTGGCACAATTTGTTGTCGTAATGTCGATTGCTCAGGTTTAAATGTCAATAACACAGTGTCCTCAATTTGAGCAACTTGCGCCATGCCGTCCACATGTCCTGACACAATATGCCCGTCAAACCGATCAGTTGCCAACATGGCTTTTTCCAGATTAACAGCTTGCCCAATCTGATACTGTTGCACAATGGTCGTGGCATAAGTTGGTTGCATAATGTCAAAGGTTGCTACGTCAGCCGTTTTCGTCACAATCGTTAAACAAACGCCATCAATCATGATACTATCCCCAATCTTACTGGTCTCAAAAAAATGATTAGGCGCGGTCACCTGGAGGCGCAATGTTTGTGATAATTGCTGCTGAATGCTGGTTACACGACCAATGGTTTGCGTGATGCCTGTAAACATGTGGCGACCTCCTGATTAATATAACGTTTCCGTTGCGTATGACCGATGCGTTGAATATCATCTGGCAACTGTGGCAACACAATCCCGCTAACGCCATCAGCTAAAAGACTATCTGCCGTGTAAATGAGACATTCATGCCAGAGTTGGGCTTGTAAGAAGCTCCTCATCAGAGTAGGACCGCCTTCGACCATCACAGATTGCATACCCTTGCGGCCAAGATCAGCAATGGTCCAAGGTAGTCCCGCCGACATCAATACAACATTTTCCTGTTGGGCAAATCGCGCATTTTCTGTATACACCAACCAATCTTTTAAGCGGGCCGCAGGTTCATGCGCCAAGCGACCACGCCGATCAATCACCACCCGTTGCGGTTGTTGATGCGTTAACACCACATCACGTACGGTTAAGCGTGGCTGATCAATACGCCACGTCTCAGAGCCAACAATGATGGCACTATGTCGCGCACGCTGGCGATGCACATCTAAATCCGCCACGGCATCCGTGATTTTACTACGTTGCCCACGCACTGCACTCACATAACCATTGTGTGATTGAGCTAATTTAAGTTGAATATAGGGTTGGTGCTGTTCGTGATACTGATAAAACGCTGGATTAAGTTGACGACTATCATCAGTATCAAGCACGACCACTGAAATACCGGCAGCGCGTAATTTTTGGACACCTAAGCCATGTGTGGCTGGGTTAGGATCCAAGTCCCCAATCACCACTCGTGCCAGCCCCCAGTCACGGATCGTTTCAGCACAGGCGGCTACTTTACCACGGACTGCACATGGTTCCAGCGTGACATACAGCGTTGCCCCCTGTTCATCACGGGCAGCGCCTAAGTGATGAAACGCATTCATTTCCGCATGCGCCCCCACCAAACCGTTCATGCCAACCAACCGCCAAGACTTGATCGGCCTTCGCGATTACCGCGCCAACCCGCGGGTTTTCAAAAGTTTGTTCTGGCTGTGCCTTGTCAGCCGCTATAGCTGCCAGACGAAGCCCTGTTAAATCATCCATCTTTACCTCCTGTATTTTCAGGACAAAAAAACCGATATGCTAATAACAGCACATCGGGTTTACAGTAATTTGATCGATTCAAAAAAGCCCAAGATAGCAATCAGCACTATCTTGTTCTATCTCTTCTCCCATCCAGACTTTAACTGTCGGTCACAGATTCTCACTGTGTCAACCGCATGAACAATCACGCGGGTCACGGACTTTGGGACACGTTGTCCCATCACCGTCGGTCGGGAATTTCACCCTGCCCCGAAGATTAATTATTTAACCCTTTCAGAGTAGCACCCAAAACCATTCCTGTCAATGAAAAAAACACGTGTGCGCACACGTGTTTTTTTATGCGGCTTTAAACGCCACGAAAACGTTGAATTTTGAAAAAATCTAATAAGAACGTTAAAATTGGTAACCCAATCACAAGACCCCAAACACCAAAGAGCTTTTCCATGATAATCAAATTCAATAAGATCACCAAGATGGGCATATGCGTCCGATGTGACATAAAATGTGGGTGCAAGAAGTAAGATTCCAAAAAGTGAATCACTGCCACCGCAATGAGGATGACAATCACCGTATGCCAATTACCGATAATAAAGGCGGTAATCGTTAACGGTACTAACGACACCAACACACCGACAACTGGAATCAAACCTAAAATGAAAATCATGATGGTAAAGCCTAGTAAATATGGGAACTGTAAAAAAGCTAACACCGCCACCATTGCAGCGGTATTAATCACACAAATCAACAGTTGAACTTCAAATAAACGGCCCAAAATGATAATAAAGCGGTGCAAAATAATATAAAATTCACCAAAAAACTTTTTGTATGGACTGTGCAAAAAATGGAGCGACCAATTTCTTAACTGCGGATAAGTAATACAGAAAATAAAACTAAATAGTAACGCTAAAATCAATTCATAGATAATATGACCCAATTGATTGATTTGCGACAGCGCCTTCGTTAAGATTTGTTCGGTACTAAATGAATTTGTATATTGATGAAAATTTTTATAAACTTCTTTTAAAATCCCATGGGATCGCCAACTGGGATCCGTTGCGAGGACAATCATGCTTTTGACTTGATGAATGAGCGTATTGGCCCCATGATCAATCGCCCAAATCAGGAAGCCCACAAAAACGATATAAACTAAACTAATGGCAATCCCACGGGAAAGCTTGAAAATGCGTTGGACACGCTTACCAGCATTTAAGGCTAAATACGAAAAAATTGTCGTCAATAACAACAAAGACATAAACTGTCTGAGCAAGAAAATGAGGACCACAATGGCCAGTAAAACAAAATAGCGATAAAATCGTCTATTCTTAACGGTTGCAAAAACGTTCATAGGGGCCTCTTTTCTTCAGTGACAGGTACATTAATTATTGGGCAATTTTTCGTTGCTTGCAGTATTGAATTCTGGATATTGGTCATCCGCAGAGAAAACTTGTGCCAACTGGTATGACGTGACATCACTACCAAATTCTTCACCAGTTGTTGCCGGTGATAACCCAAGGGCTGAGCGCACCGTATCCGTTACGGCTTGCCGTTGTGCCGTCGTTACCCGTTGATAAGACACACCTTGATACATTTGGCCTTCACCTTGGACAGTATAAGAGTTAATGTGCTTCGTTGCAGCCATGTAGTTTGATCCCAATGCTAACATATCCCCTAATTTAAGATTTGAGGCAATGTTTTTCGTTGTGGCATTAATGAAATCAGTGTTCAAAATCGTTGTCGGATTCGTTTTGACTTTGTTCATGATCGCTTCAAGTAAAATCCGTTGACGTTGGGTACGACCGTAGTCACCCTTTGGATCTTGATAACGCATCCGTGAGAATGCTAAAGCGGCTTTGCCATCCATCTTCTTATAATGCTTAAAATGTTCACCGTCGGCGGCATAATAATAATCACTCTTTCCTTCGGTAAAACGATAAAGATCATTACCTGTTTCGTGTGCCGTTTCTTGACTAAAGTCGAAAGTCAAAGGTGATACTGCTTGAATCCCACCAAGTCGATCCACTACATCGCCAAGCCCACTCATATTCACCATGGCAAAATAATTAATTGGGATATTAAACATTTTTTGAATCGTCGTAATGGTCGTGCTCACGCCATCACCCAAAGTCGCTTCTTCATCAGCCGTTTCTCTGAAAGCGTACGCCGCATTGAGTTTTTGTGGGAAACTTTCTTCAAACCCGTCAATGGATGTCATAATATCTCGTGGCAACGAAATCATGGTCGTAGTCTCTTTTTCAGGATTAACCGTCACTAACATCAGTGAGTCTGTCAAACCCGAACGATCACGATCTGCGCCAAAACCACCCGTCGTTCCCGTATCGGTTCCCAACACCAAAAAAGAAATCGGCTTCTTATCTTTAATTAATTGACTCGACATTTTTTCAGATTTAAGGCCTGTTGCCGAGTATGAATGGTCAATTGATTGTTTCAACTTGCTCGCATAGAAGGTACCTAAACCGATACCGACCAATGCCAGTACACTCAAAACCAATAACGCAATACGCCAACCCTTTTTACGCTTTGGTTGATGCAGGTCAGCCCTGTGACGATCAAGGCGCGAAGCTGACCCGTCAAGTGGCAATTCTGTCTTGTTGTTGTCAGACATATTGTCATTCCTTTAATGATATTATTTTTTTGCTACATTACCTAATTTAACACAAAAAATAGTAAAAGAAAAATAAATTTATCAGATTAAAATACCGGGAAAATCGACTGATTCCCAATCGATTTTCCCGGTAATGATACCACTACTCGTTGTCCTTCAAAATGTTTTTCACTTCAATCTGGGTTAACTTCTGACGATTGGCAGTCGCAATAAAGAGCGGTACGATTTCTTCTACCACATCACTAAACTCCAACCCATAAAAGTTACTTGAACTCACCGTATGTGATTGTAACCAAACACGACCACCGATTAGGAAGCGATCCCAAGCGTGAATGTTGGGTAAATTCAAGAGATCAGCGTAGTATTGGGTAGCCACAACATACTTAAAATCACCAACATTCCCATGTTTATTCATGGCATATTTAGGAAATTGTGGCTTTAATACATTTTGTTTAATCAACTCATTGGCCACCTGTTTTAGATAAACCGGAATCTGCGGTTCCACTTTAAAACCAAGATTAAATGTCACATGGACGATATTATCCGTTCCCAACATATCAACCGCATAACTCTTACCATAAGGATCACTTGATTCCTTAACCGTCACAAACCAATAAATCGTCGCGCGTTTTGGCCGTGAGCCAAGAATTGAATAGATCATTGACCGCTTTAGCATATAATTTTGATGCATATGCGCAATGTAGACCAAATTCGTCGCAAAAATTGGTTCGTCGTCATCCTTTGACAGGTTGATGAGTTGCTTACGATAATCCTTCAATGACACATAATCATCTTGCTTTGAAATGGCTTCCCGTCGCTTATTACCATAATACCAGACCACCATCACCAGCAAAATAGCGAGCATAATAATCAAGGTTGCATAGCCACCGTGGATAAACTTCGCCAGACTGGCAATTAAGAAAATAAATTCAATGAAACCAAATAGTATTAAGAAACCATACGCCAAAACTTTTTGGCCTTGTAATTTAATAAATTCAAACAATAAGACTGTCGTCATTAACATCGTGACTGTAATGGCCAGCCCATAGGCGGCTTCCATATTATGTGATGTTTGAAAACTCCAAACCACAATCAGCCCTACCGCACAAAGCAACCAATTTACCATGCCAATATACATTTGCCCACGAACATTACTTGGATAAAAAATACGTAGACGTGGCATAACCTTCAAGTTAATCGCTTCACTGACTAAGGTATAAGCGCCCGAAATCAAAGCTTGTGAGGCAATGATAGCGGCCAGTGTTGCTAGGATAACACCAACAAAGCGCCAGTGACCCGGCAAAATTTCAAAGAATGGATTGGCGGATTGGGCCAAAAGATCAGGGCGTTGACTATTTGACATAATCCAAGCACCTTGCCCCATATAATTCAACACCAGCATACTATAGACAAACGGCCAACTGATATAGATATTCCGCTTACCCACGTGTCCCATATCCGAGTATAGCGCTTCCGCACCCGTTGTCGCCAAGAAGACACTCCCGAGAATAAAAATCCCCGTCTTGTTTTCCGGATTAAAGAGAATTTGAATCGCATATACTGGTGACAAGGCTTTCAAGATCGACAGATCAGAGAAAATATTAATGAGACCAAATACCCCAATAAACAAGAACCAAACGAGCATCACCGGACCAAAAATATTCCCAATTTTTTTGGTCCCCGCTTTTTGGAACGTAAAAATCACAAGTAATAGTACGCTGACAACACCGATCACCACGGTCTGATTATCTGGGAATAAAAAGGTCCCAATTTGTTGATTTTTTAACCCTTCAATGGCAGTCGTTACCGTTACCGCAGGCGTTAGCGTCCCGTCCGCTAGGAGCGCTGCCCCACCAATCAACGCAGGAATCAACAACCACTTTTTATTCGTTTCACGTACCCGACTATATAACGCAAAAATACCACCTTCACCGTGATTATCTGCTCGCAGTGCAATCAGGACGTATTTGACAGTTGTAATCAACATCAGTGTCCAAAAAACCAACGACACGGAACCCAGCACAAATTCTTGAATTTGTGCCTCACTACGCGCACTGTTGAGAATCGAATTCATCGTATAGAGGGGTGATGTCCCAATATCGCCATAAACAATTCCCAACGCAACTAATGCACCAGCTGAAACCCATTTTGGTACCTTAACAATAGACATTTTGTTCTACCTCATTTGTTGTATTAATTCTGTATGGCGATAATTATCTCACAAACCAAGCAAAATGCCCA
>X172_European_Greenfinch__coassemble_874_pt1 | contig 11459 bp, 11 predicted proteins | sample X172_European_Greenfinch__metabat2_low_PE_006 | metagenome-assembled genome bin X172_European_Greenfinch | reverse complement strand
GTGTCAATAAGCCATTATCAGCCAAGAGCTTTAGCCCACGTGCTTCATCTGCCAAATCTTTGGCAATGGCAATCGTTGCCCCATCTGGCAAGTCTTTGAGTGCATGATAATGACTCGAATAAATCCCCATCGGTTCAAGATATGTCGTACCCAGATTCGCTAGCTTCCCCACTTTACTGGCTTTGTTAAATGCGTCAAAGTAGCCATAACTTTGGAACGCATTCACATCAACTTGACCTTGTGCCGTGGCCACATTCAAAGCTTGCCCATCTGTAAATTCTTTCACTTGAATCTTAAGATGTAATTGTTTCGCTTGCTTGCTCTGCGCTAAATGGCGCCAAATATCGGCATCGCTGGTCACCGATCCCACCGTTATGACATTGGTTGGTCGTTGCTTAACGGTTGCCCAAGTGATCCCTACGACCAGTATACTCGCTAAAATAAGCCCAATCCAAGTTTTTTTACGCATCACATCTCCTATACACGCTTGTTAAAATTCCCCTTAAACAGTCGCCAGTTCTTGATCGGCAATCGTTTTAATCAACGCTAACTTACGCCACTGATCTGGAATCGTTAAGATATTGCCTTCTTCGGTTGACGAAAAACCACATTGTGTTGATAAGGCAAGTTGCGCTTTGGGCACGTATTGCGCTGCTTCATTAATCCGAGCAACGACATCGTCAACGGCTTCTAAATCTGCTGATTTAGAGGTGAATAAGCCCAACACAATTTCAACATTTGGTCGCCCATTATAAATATCTGCCAACGGCCCAAAGTCACCGGAACGTTCATTGTCATATTCGAGGAAGAACGCATCGTAATTTAACTGGCCCAAATATTTGGCAACGGGTTCATAACCCCCTTCAAACAAATATGTCGATTTAAAGTTACCGCGGCAAATATGGGTGGAAAGCTTCAAGTCGTCTGGTAACCCAGCCAAAGCTTGATTAATGACATAGACATCATCTTGGGCAGTTTGCTCAAACGGCGCCCGTGCAGCCGGATCATCTGCATTGGCATTCAATTGGGCAATGAGGTAAGCCCAAGTTGTATCATCCAATTGTATGTAACGTGCCCCCAAATCATAGAAATGTTGGAGCGTATCATGATAGGCTTGTGCCAAATCGTCCAAAAACGCTTGCCACGTTGGATAGTAATCCGCCCAGCCATCTGAGCGTTGATCGCGATTAATGATGAGACTTGGTGACGGAATCGTGACTTTCGGTTCCACACCTTCAGGTACAATCGATTGGAGGTATTTGAAATCATCAAAAAACGGATGATTCAAATTCGCATGCACTGGACCAGTTAAGCTAATATTTGTCGAACGTGTTTTTTCACCGTAAAATTTATACGATGCTTCCTGATCATAAAATTCAAACCCACCGAGTTGTCCCAGAAAATCTAAATGCCACCATGACCGATTAAATTCACCATCTGTCACTGCCGACAAACCGGCTGCTACTTGGGCGTCGACCAAATCTTTAATCGCGGCGTGCTGCACCTGCAAAAGTGCTGCTTGCGTAATTTCACCCTTGGCGTATTGCTCGCGAGCTGTTTTCAACGCGTCTGGCCGCAAGTAAGACCCGACTTGATCAAAATGGTACTGTAATTTCCGAGCTGTTGTCATCTTTTTTCTCCTCTTTATGCGTCAATTTGTGCTAATGCGTGGTCGAGATCAGCTATGAGATCTGTCACATCTTCTAGTCCCACGGAAAACCGTAACAACCCTGGTGTAATCCCACTGGCTGATAGTTCCGCTTGATTCAATTCGGCGTGGCTCATCTCTGGTGGATAACTCACAATACTTTCCACAGCGCCTAAACTAACGGAAAACACCGGAATTTTTAAGGCTGTTACTACTTTTCTGGCGTTGTCTTGACTGCCAACATCAAAACTCAACACCGCGCCCCCACTGGTGGCTTGACTGGTATGAATGGTATGGCCTGGATGAGTCGCCAGTCCTGGATACAGTACACGCGTGACGCTTGGATGTTGCGCTATATGTTGCGCCAGTTGCAATGCCGATTGGCTAGACTGCGACATCCGCACCCCAAGCGTTTTAATCCCGCGCAATAATAACCAAGTATCTAACACACCTAATGTCGCCCCGACCGCGTTTTGAATAAAGTAAATCCGCTCGGCCAACTGCTTATCCTTGACCACCACGGCACCCGCCAAAATATCAGAATGTCCGGCGAGAAACTTGGTTGCTGAATGCACCACGATATCCACGCCTAAGTCCAAAGGTTTTTGGAAAAATGGCGACATGAACGTGTTATCGGCAATCGTCAGCAACCCATGTTGTTTTGCCACAGCGACAATGGCCGCAATATCTGTGATTTGCAACACTGGGTTGGACGGCGTTTCAATATATAGTGCCTTGGTGGTTGGTGTGATCGCTGCGGTCACAGCGGCGACATCGCTAAAATCAACGAAAGTATGCGTAATTCCCCAGCGGGGCAAAATGTCTTCTAAGACACGAAACGTCCCGCCATAAACATGCTTGCTGACAACAAGATGATCCCCTGCTGACAAGGTGAACAACACACTACTGATGGCAGCCATCCCTGTACTGAATAAAAAGCCTTGCGTCCCGTGTTCCAATTTGGCAATGGCGGCTTCACCAACTTCACGCGTCGGATTACCAGAACGCGCATAATCAAAATGCCCAAACGTATCAAATGACGCTTGATGGAACGTCGAACTAAGCTGAATCGGGGTATTAATCGCCCCAGACAACGGGTCGTGTGCTGTTGTGGCTTGAATTAAATCTGTCCAATCACTCATTTTTTCGCTCCTTCAATGGCTTGGACTAAGTCTTGTAACAAGTCCGTTTTGTCCTCCAGCCCAGCACTTAACCGAACTAACTGATCCGAAATGCCTAATGCATCCCGCTGCGCTTGGCTCATATCATGATGGGTTTGCACTGCGGGGATGGTAATCAATGTTTCTGGGCCACCGAGGCTTTCTGCAAACGACCCAATTGTTAACCCTTTCAAAAAGCGATCGACATCATACCCATCTGCCAAATAAAAACTCACCATGCCACCCACGCCAGCATATAAGACTTTGGCCACGCCTGGTACTGTCTGTAAGGCATCCGCCAGGAACTGACCATTTTCATGATGTCGCGCCATGCGTAAATGTAAGGTTTTCAAGCTGCGTAACAGTAACCAAGCACTAAAAGGATCAAGCACCTGGCCACGCGTGACCAAACTGGCCGCCAATTTTTCCGCAATCGTGGCTTGATTCGTCACAACCGCACCGGCCAAAATATCGTTGTGACCGCCCAGGTACTTCGTTGCAGAATGAACGACCACATCAGCGCCAAGTCTTAAAGGCTGTTGAAAAATCGGGGTTAAAAAGGTGTTGTCCACAGCAATGATAATGTCTGGTCGGATGGCTTTAACTGCTGTACTTAGTGCTTGAATATCGGTAATTTTCATGGTTGGATTAGAAGGTGTCTCCAGCCAGATGAGCTTGGTTTCGGGTCGAATTTGTGTCAGAAAGTCATCTAAATCACGACACGCGGTATAGCTCACCCCACTGTGAACCACTAAATCATCAAAGTAACGGAAAGTCCCACCATATAAATCATCACTGGTTAAAAAATGATCGCCCGTTTTCAACAAAGTCGCAAACACCAAATCAATGGCGGCCATCCCCGAACTGGTCGCAAAACCTTGCACGCCGTGTTCTAAGCGCGCCAGCTGTTCTTCTAACACTTGTCGCGTTGGCGTGCTTAAGCGCGCATAGTCAAAACCCGTAGACTCGCCTAACCCTGGATGGCGATAGGCCGTGGAAAAGTAAAGTGGCGTAACCACTGCACCTGTTTGCGCATCGTCTGTCCCGTTGCCCCCTTGGGCGAGTAATGTATCAATCGTCGTTGTCATCGTTACTCCTCTAAAATCACTTATGCTTGTACTGCTGGGATAATATCAACGACCGCCGGTCGTTGAGCTTGACTGACCAGCAAATGGCCCCAATTTTTGAAAAACTGCACAGCAGATGCTGACCATGAATTCACCGGTTCGCCCGCGCGATAATAATTTTCTAGTGGTAACATGGCCTGCCCTGCATGCTGATCGCGTAAAAATTCATCATGTAACGTGTGCGTCGCATACTCTAAATGCCCCGTCACATAAGTCGTCCGTTTCGTATCATCGCGTAAAATGAATGCGCCGACGCGATCATCGCCAGCCACCTTTAATCGTTGGGCAACGGCGCGATTTGGAATGGTAAAATACCGTGAATGCGGCATCGCCAAGTCGGTCATTTGCGCTAATAGCGGATGCCCTTGACCAAGTGTTGGTTGGTTGTGGTAGACACCAAAGATTTTGTCGTCAACATGACGCACAGGGAAGTTGCGTTCGACATAGCCGGCCCCATAGGCTGCCCAGCAGGTCAGTAGGCTTTCTTTCACATGGGTTTGCCGCCATACCAGCAATTGTTGAAACTCGGTCCAGTAGTCAATAGCCGTCACTTTTTCGCGGTCAACTGGTGCACCTGTCACGATTAAGCCATCAAATTGTTGATCCCAAATGTCGGCTAACGTTACATAATTTTTTTCAATCAGCTCACGGTCATGACGAATGATATGCGTGGCGGGTACGGCAAACGTCACCCGCACATTGATCGGTAATTGTGCCAAGAGTTGGGCAAACTGCTGTTCCGTTTGCCGGCGATTCGGCATGAGATTCACCAATAAAATGCTAACCGTTGGCTGCAGGACACGATATTGGCCAATGACCAATTGATCATGTCGTAATAAGCCATTTTGTAATATGACACTCATCATTCACTCCTTGTAACATCATGTGAAAACAAAAAAATCCCGTAGTCTAAAATTAGACTACGGGACGCAAAAATAACGTGTTACCACCCAGTGTTTATGTAGGGCTCTCGCACCCACACCTCAAACGTACGCCCACCACATCTCGTCGAGAACATCTGTGAGATCTTTCGGGTTATACGTTGTGCGTTAACGAGCACCACCGACTTCAACTTACCGCGCCACACAGATGGGTGTCCGCTTGCTCGTCTCTGTAATCACTCCAAGACCATTTTCCAACAGTTATTTTATCGACTTACACCAACCGTCAACTCTCTGGGTAAAATACCATGTTGTACTTATCTCTTCACCGTTTATATTGTCATTAACTATAACTTTTATTCTGTGAGTTGTCAACACTTATTTGTCATTTATTTTTTAATCTTCTCATTTTATAGTCATGATGGTGAACTAAGCAAAGTATTTAAGGTCGCAAAATTTTTATGGTATACTGACTTCAAAATCAATTAGGAGTCTTAAAACATGTACGAACCTACTCATCATTCAGATGCTGTCGTTGAAGAAAATATTAACAAGCCTGGTCGCAATGTGATGTTTTTGTCAGCAGATTGGTGTGGTGATTGCCGCGCTATCAAGCCATTTGTACAAGACATTAAGGATACCATTAGCCAAACTGCTAACTGGTTCGATGCCGACCGTGACGAAAATCTAGCGGTTGCAACTAAGTACAATATGCGTGGTATCCCATCTTTTGTTTTGTTTGAAGATGGTCAAGAAGTGTCACGTATTGGTCACGGTGAACGCTTGACACCACAACAAGTGCTCGACTGGTATCAAAGTACACAAGCCTAATCAAAAGGACCCTGTTTTTATCACAGGGTCCTTTTTTATTGGGCTAAAATTTCACAGAATTCAATAATTTCTTGGTTCGGACCTAAGATATTAAAGTAGCGAATTCCATGCTGCCAGAAAGTCGGAATACTTTGAATGTCATGATCAATCAATTCAAAACCAGCTGCCTTGGCCGCAGCAAAAGCCTTTTCAATATCCGTCGCATCTAATGAGACATGATTAATCGCACCGGCATGACCAACGGGTTCACCTTCCCAAGTTTCAATCACAAGGTTGCCTAATTTGAGAAAGGCACAACGACTATTACCGTTAGGGAATAAGCCAGTTTGTTCAAAACCAAGTGCTTCGTAAAAAGCAATGGTTGCTGCTAAGTCTTTGGTTGGGATGCCGACGTGTTGCACACCGGTCACATAATCTTGAATCGCCATTATTTTCTCCTTTAACGTCCTGTCGCCATAGCTTGTTTAACTTCTGTTGCAAAATAATAACTCACTAGTGCAAACGCAATCGTTGGCACCAGGAATGACAATTGCATCGATCCCACCGCATCAGACACGAGGCCTTGAACAGCTGGGATAACGGCACCGCCCACAATGGCCATAACCAAAATGGCCCCTGCTGTTTCAGTGTAACGCTTATCTGTTACATGGTCTAAGGTATGTGCGTAAATCGTTGGCCATTGTGGGCCAAAGAAAAAGCTCACCCCAACGGCCGCATACACAGCAATCATGCCTGGCGCAAATGTTGCGAGCACAACGCCAAGGTGCCAAGTACTGAGTAAGCCGTCAAAACTTGGGTTGCTTTCAATTGTGTAAAGAGCCAAGTCGCCACAACCTTCCCCAAAAAGAAGACAACATACGAATAGATCATGAAGTTTGAGGCCGCGGCATCTGTAATATGATGATTCACATCCAAAGCCAGCCGGATGGTAAATGACCAAACAGCCGTCTGCATCCCCACATAAATGAATTGTGCCAATACACCCTTTTTGAAGCGATTGTTCTGTCTCAAATAGGCAATTGACTGACGAAAACTTACCTTAGCCATCTGTGTCCCCGTCACAATTGGCTTGGCACTTGGCATCTTCGTCACAGCTAAGATGAGCAACATCACAACTAAGACGGCCAAAATATATTTGTAAGGTTGGAGGGTTAATTGTAACATGCTTTCGCCGTAAGCCAGCCGTTCTGCGCCATGCAAGCTGGCCATTTTTTCAGACAGGTTCCCCACCAAACCAAAAATCAAATACTTACCCAACAAAATCCCAGCAATACTGCCCACTGGATTCAAGATTTGCGAAATATTTAAACGCAAATTGGCATATTTCTTGGGTCCCATCATCACACTGTAGGTGTCACTGGCTGTTTCTAAGAAGGATAACCCAATGGCGATGGCAAAAATAGCCACAAGGAACATCGAATAGGTCGCCACTCGCGATGCTGGGAAAAATAAACCAGCCCCTAAGATATAAGCGACCAACCCCGTCATAATGGTCACTTTATAAGAGGCCTTGCGAATAACAAAACTGGCAGGAATGGCGACTAGAAAATACCCGCCGTAAAACGCTGACTGCACAAAAGCAGTTGCCGCATCATTTAAAGCAAAAACTGTTTTAAACTGTGTAATTAAAATATCATTTAAACTCGCCGCTGTTCCCCACAGCGGAAACATCAACGATACAATGATAAATTGGAAAATCGGTGTCTTCTTAAGATACCCATCAGCCAACTGACCAAAATCCTTGTGCTTTTTAGCAACAACCCCAACTGAATTAATCATGCCTGTTCTCCTCTGGCTGCAATTTGTGATTTTCCTGTAAGCGTTTTCAGAAACTAGGAATAGCACACTTCTGTTATTATTGAAAGCCCTTTTATAAATTAAATGATTGTATTGTGATGCACAATCATTTAACACACAATAAAAAGAGCCACCAAATTGGTGACTCTTTTACTTTTCTGTTTGCTGAATAAAGGCTTCAACAACGTCTGATGGAATGGCAAATCCCATCCCTTCAACGTTAGTGCCATCAGTTGCAGCAGCAATTTTTGATGAATTAATCCCAACGACTTGCCCTGATAAGTTAATCAACGGGCCGCCAGAGTTACCTGGATTAATGGCAGCATCGGTTTGGATGACCGTTTCATCACTCGATCCTGTCTCTTCTGCCGTCAGTTGCCGCTGTGGTGATGAAATAATGCCACTCGTCATTGAAGTCGCATATTCAGACCCCAACGGTGATCCAATCGCTAAGACCTGTTCACCTGATTGAAGCTTACTGCTTGGTGCAAAGCTCGCCGCCGTTTTAATCAGGTCTGTTTTGGCCTTAATAAGGGCCAAATCCTTTTGTTCATTCGTCCCGACAATGGTTGCTTTAATCTTGTCGCCATTTGCCGTAATCACTTGTAGGGCATCCGAATTCGCCACCACATGATTGTTGGTGATGATATAGACATACCCATCCGCAATCTTATAGACGACACCAGAGCCTTCTGAGACAGTTTCAACTTGGCCATCATCGGCTTGCTTTTGACGCCCTGATTGACCAAACAACCCCGCAAAACCATCTGGGGTTTGCGCCGCATTCTTTTGCAAATTTTGCACGGTGACCACCGCATTTTTTACTTTATTGTAGGCCGAAATGGCAGCATCTTGACTCACATAGGCGGTCGAAGCAATCGACGCTTGCCCGGCAATATTTACCACTTTTTTGGTTTCAGGTTGGCGCTGGAACCAAGAATTTGGTTGTGTGCCAGAATAAACGACGCCACCACCAACTACGGCAGCGACTGCCGCCACTATTATAAGAGAATGTTTCATCACGTGCCCTCCATTTTAATCAACGTGGTCATACTTCTTTCAATTTTTCGTATGTTATAGCGGTAACGTGATTTTGAAAATCGTCCCCTTTGGTTGATTATCTAACACCACAATTTTACCGCCATGCGCATGGACAATCCACTCCGCAATGGACAAACCCAAGCCAGTCCCACCAGTTTCTCGATTGCCTGTCTTATCTTCTCGATAAAAACGGTCAAAGACATGCTTTTTGGCCTCATCACTGATACCACGCCCCGTATCGGCAACCGTTAAGACAAGTTTACGCTTTTCAATCATGGCAGTAATTGACACGGTATCGCCGGCTTCAGAATATTTCAAGGCGTTATCGACCAACAGGACAATCAATTGATGAATGCGCTTTTGATCAATCATCACGCGCTGACCTACTCGCGCTGACAAGAGTACCTGTTGCCCATCAAATTCAGCCATTTCTTGGTATGGCGCGACAATTTGTGAGAGGAAATCACTAATATCAGTCGATTCTTTTTCAAGGCGGGTCATATTTGATCCTGACTTCGCCAGGGTTAACATATTGTTTGTTAACGAGGTTAGACGTCTCACTTCTGATAAGGACAAGATAATGGCATCAGATTGTTCACGTACTGTGGATTCTGGATGCGTTAACATATTTTCGAGTTTACCTTGAATGACGGCCATGGGTGTCCGTAATTCGTGCGCTGCATTGTTCACAAAGTCTTGCTGTTGCTGCCAAGATCGCAGAATCGGCTTCATGTTTTTTAAACTAATCCAGTAAGACACCATTAAGGCGAGCAAACCAAATGAGCCAAACGACCAAAGAATCACCTTTTTAAAGTGATTAAGGTTGTAAATCGTATCATTAACATTGACCGTAATCACACCATATTTCACAGGGTGGCCGTCATTGTTTTTGGCCCCCCTAATAAACGTGACACTGGCCACACGATAATAGTTATCCCCAATATGTACCGTTTGTGGTGTATCAGACTCAAATCGTGAGGTGTATTTGAATTGTTTACTGAGTAATTCTTTGGTTACCTCTGGTAAACGGGCATCCAAGATTAAGTTTTTACGACTGTCATATAGCCAGACATTGGCCAAGGTATTGGTTTCTAATAACAGTGGTGCTTTTCGTTCCGTCGTGTCAGCATTATCCAAAGCGCCAGCCAATTCAAAGTTACGAATTTGTTGGGTAATGGCAGCATCTGAATTACTAAAGACCGTGCGCGTGTAGGACCAATACATGACCCCACCTAAAATCGAGAAAATGAAAAAGAAGCTCGCAATTAGCAGAAGAAAGCCGCGAATTTGTTGTTGCTTATTGATGACATTAGGCATCGTCAACCTCTAAAATAAACCCAATATTACGGAGCGTTTTAATCAAATCATGTTGTCCGACAGCCTCTAACTTACGCCGGAGGTTGTTCAAATAAATATTCACAACGTTAATCGTTGTGTCAGAATCAATTCCCCAGACACGATCAAAGATTTGGTCACGCGTCACAATGATGTTTTTATTTTGTGCCAAGTAGGTCAAAATATCAAACTCTTTTCCGACTAATTTGACAGGTTGCCCATGAACTTGGACACCACGATTCTCAAGGTTAATGAGCACATCACCCACCGCGATCGTATTATCTTCCGAATAGACACCAGCACGGCGTAATAAAGCCTTCACCCGTAACAATAATTCTTCACGATAGAACGGCTTCGTCAAATAATCATCCGCGCCAACATTAAAGCCTTCGATTTTATCATCTAAAGAACCTTTAGCCGTCAAAATCAAAACTGGCGTCTCAATATTTTTTTCACGCAAATGTTTAATGACTTCCAAGCCATTCTCGCCTGGCAGCATCAAATCCGAGATAATGAGGTCATAAGGTGATTCTTGCCCTTCAAATTCACCATCTAAGCCGTTATCAACCGCATGCACATCGGCAAAATCTTGCAAAAAGCCGACAATGTTATCTGCCAAGTTGACATCGTCTTCGATTAATAATATTTTAATTGCTTTAGCCATTTTCATATCTCCATTGTACCGTTTTCTGCTTCTAATTGTAATGCCTCGTGATTAATAGGAGATTAAATGACACCCAATATCTTAAGAATTTCTTGACCTTGCATCATGTAAGTTCTATACTAGAGCAATCACATTGTTGGTATTATAAATATAATAGGTTGGTTCGTTTATAATCATCGGTTAGTGCGTCAAAAATAGACAAAGGAAAAGATTATGTTCAAGAAACACACGCGCTCCAAAAAATTTGTTCTCACCCTGTTACTCCTACCGGTGCTCTCATTTGCCGGTTTCGCCGCAACGACTTATTTCTTTGGGGTCCTAAGTCCCAGCACTAACATCGGTGCCTTGACAACAGCCAGTCAAGGTCTCAGTGGGAGCATGCAAGCCATTCAAGATGCCCTAACCGGCTTAACGACCAAGTTTAATACCGAACAACAAAACCACCAAGATGACCTTGCACAAGCACAAGCGCAAATTCAAAAAGCTAATGATAATATCAAGGCGGCTAATGCCGCCGTTGATGCTGCCAATACGGCATTAAATGACCCAAAAACCGGCACTAACGTTACCACCCAACAAGCCATTGCTGCCAATGCCAATACCAGCGTCACCGATCGGACTGTCGATGTTGATCACAATAATGCCAAAACATCAACAGCTAATCCTTAAGCATTACGTAAAAAAAGCTATCAGTCGCTATCGACTGATAGCTTTTTTTGCACAGTGCACACAGAAAAGGAGAAATCGCACGATGTTCAAAAGCACAAAAGTTGTTGTCACCCTCATGGCCGCCCTCGCGGTGCTGACTGGGACTGTCTCAGCTACCTATTATTTTTTGGGGGTGAGTCCTTTAAATACTGCCGGTATTGCGCAATTAAATGATAATATTGCGCGGATAAAGCACTTATTAACCAGCAGTCAAGCAGACAACGCACAGCTCACATCAGCCCTCAACACCGCACAAGCCACATTGTC
>X172_European_Greenfinch__coassemble_872_pt1 | contig 12340 bp, 16 predicted proteins | sample X172_European_Greenfinch__metabat2_low_PE_006 | metagenome-assembled genome bin X172_European_Greenfinch | reverse complement strand
GTCTCAACTGTTACCGTTGGTGTTGACGTTGGTTGCGGTGCAGCCGTCATCGCCAGTTTAACCGTGAGCAATTCTAAATACACATCACTTTGCATCGTTTGCATGAGCTGTTGCTGAATGTCATCTAGAATCACCATCATCTGTTGAATGCGTTCAGCCGATAATTGTTGGGCCAATGCCGTAAGATCAGTCACAGCAATCGCTGTTTTAATCAAATCAGGCGCGACATTTGTCATCATCACATCACGCAATAAGCCTAACACATCAACCACAAAACGTTGGGCATCTTTGCCGGCAAGTAGAATATCATGTAAAATCTGGAGCCCTTTTGGCGTGTCCCCTTGACTGACAGCGACCATATAGGCCAATAATTGAGCTGTTGTTGTCGAGCCAGTGACCTGTAAGGCGTTATCGACCGTCACCCGATCTGTGCCATACGCCATCACCTGATCTAAAATCGACAAGGCATCTCGCATGCCACCTTCCGCCACATTGGCAATAATGCGTAACGCATCGTCATCATAAGCGACCTGACGTTGCGTTAAAATATCGGCTAACCGTGCCTGAATGGCATCGGTCGCAATCCGTTTAAATTCAAAACGCTGTGTCCGCGACAAAATCGTGACGGGCACTTTTTGCGGTTCGGTGGTCGCCAAAATGAACTTCACATTTGCCGGTGGTTCCTCAAGCGTCTTCAGGAGGGCATTAAAGGCACTGTTTGACAACATATGCACTTCATCAATGATGTAAACTTTGTATTTCGCTTCAATTGGTGCATAATCCACGTTCGCCAAAATATCGCGCATATCTTCAACGCGACTATTAGACGCCGCATCAAATTCCACAATATCGGGAATCTGGGCATCATCCGTTTGCGTATCAATCCCATTGACTTCACGCGCAAATATTTTAGCCGCGGATGTCTTCCCTGTTCCACGTGGCCCAGAAAAAAGATAGGCATGGCCTGTCTGCTCTGTTTCAATCGCATTCTTAAGTGTTTGTGTGATAACTTCTTGACCAATCATGTCATCAAACGTCCGTGGTCGGTAAACCCGATATAATGCTTGATATGCCACTGTTACCACCTCCTGAGGAACTTTTTTTTGCAAATTACAACGCTAACTTACAAAAAAAGACCGCTATGCGGTCAATATGTACACAAGCACAACATCGAACAACCTTAGGGCTGCTACATTCCTGTCCTGACCCGGTTCGAGAGTCGACGCTTGCCTGCTTTTCTATTATATCTAATTTTTTTGCTTTAAGCAAACACTTCAGCCACTTTCTTCGTCACCTTGGCTTGCCACTTAAAGTAAGTTAAGTAAGCCTTGGGTACCAAATATTCGTTGACCGCTGCGAAATCATCGACGATTGAAACAATCCAGCTTTCGCGGTACTTTGGTAGCGCAATGGTGGCACCAAACATGTGCTTAACAATGATATCCGCTTCTTTATCACTAATAGCCGTTAGCTTCTTGGCATTTTGAAGCGCAATACGTGGGTGGACATAAGCATGTGAACCCGCTTCAAACTTCGTCACACGCCAATCGTAGTAAAAAAGATCATGTAACAATCCGGCACGTGCCGTCGCCGTTGCATCAGCGCCAATTTTTTTGGCAATCACGTAAGATTGATAAGAAACTGAGATAGAATGCCGTAACCGGTTAGAAAAATGGTGTTGTGTATACTGTGCGAGTTGTTGCACTTCTTCGTGTTGTAATAAATCGTCAACAATTGCTAAATACTCTTGGTCGAGACGCCAAGCATTAGGATTTTGCATGTAAATTTTGCCTCTTTTAATAAGTCTGATGCTATTATACTACGAAATCATTAATATGGGCGTTACAATGTTTGCGATTTTTTATTGCGTTTCCGCTGCGCTCTAATTTGGCCAAAGAAATCTTGTAACAGCGACCCACCCTCATCACCGCGAACCTGCGGATGGACAACAACCCGATGATTCAAGCGTTCATCTTCCAACAACTGATACAACGAACGTGTCGCACCGCCTTTGGCGTCATCAGCACCATAATAGACCACTGGGACGCGTGCATTAATAATCGCCCCAGCGCACATAATACAAGGCTCAAGCGTGACAAATAACGCCGTATCTTCTAAACGCCAAGATTGTAACGCATCGTTAGCCGCTTCAATCGCGAGTAACTCAGCATGCGCTGTGGCAAGCTGATGGGATTCACGATGGTTATGCGCCCGTGCCACAATTTGATTATCTTTCACAATCACCGCGCCAATCGGTACTTCGCCTTCATTAGCGGCTAGTTTGGCCTCGTTTAGCGCCACCTGCATAAAATAATCAATCTGCGCATCACTAAATGTGGGTATCTGGCTCATAAGTGCTCTCCAAAATATAGTAACCTTTGTTTTTCGCAATCACTTTTGCATTCCCAAAGGCTGCCAACATATTTTTTTGTGCTGAAGGCGCCCCTTGCTTTTTCTGTAAAACAGCAATTAATTTACCACCTGGTACTAAATGGTGCACAGCATCTTGTAACATCGTCGTGACCACTTCTTTACCGGCACGAATCGGTGGATTCGTTAAAATCAAGGCATATTGATCCGTGATTTGTTGATAAATATCTGATTGGAAAACGGATACCAACTGGTCAACCCCATTTTGCTTGGCGTTTTGTTGCGCTAAAGCCAACGCCCGTTCATTGACATCAACCATGTCCACTGGCCGTTGATATTTTTTCGCAATAGCAACCCCCACTGGACCATAACCAGTGCCGAGATCTAGTACCTTCCCGTCAGTTAAGGTTGTTTTATCTAGGGCATCCAACATCGTACGTGTGCCAAAATCAACCGTTGACTTAGAAAAAACGCCGCTATCGGTTGTAAAGTGTAAGGTATTCCCCAACAGGTCAAAATCAAAATTTTGGAAATGATGCTCAGAATTCGGATTCACAGTGAAATACATTTCACCGCCAATTTTTTCATTTGATGTGGTCATAACGACTCCTTAAGTTTATGTACAAAAAAAGAAGTACCGAAGCACCTCTTTTAATATTGCGAATCATATCCCACACCGATTGGTGTGATGATAACCAATCCGTAATTTCATCAAATGAAATTACTTCAAAGTTACTGATGCGCCAGATTCTTCCAAAGCTGCCTTCAATTCGTTAGCGGCTGCTTCGTCAAGACCTTCCTTAACGATTGAAGGTGCGTTGTCAACTAAGTCCTTAGCTTCCTTCAATCCAAGACCAGTTGCTTCACGAACTGCCTTGATAACCTTAACCTTAGCAGAACCTGCTGAAGTCAATTCTACGTCGAAGTCTGTCTTTGCTGCGGCTGCGCCGTCAGCTGCACCAGCTGCTGCTACAGGAGCTGCTGCTGAAACGTTAAATTCTTCTTCGATTGCTGAAACCAATTCAGCCAAATCCAAGATTGTTGCATCCTTCAATGATGCGATAATCGCGTCTTTATCAAAAGCCATGATTAAATCCTCCAAATTTTTGTTTTGATGTTGTCGTTAGTAAAACTTGTTGCTGATTATTCAGCAGATGGTGCTTCTTCGGCTGCAGCTTCCGCAACTGGTGCTTCTTCAGCAGCAGGTGCAGCAGCTTCGCCACCTTCTTCTTCCAACTTCTCTTGCACAGCATTAACAGCATATGCAAATGAACGGATTGAGAATTGGAATTCGGCCATCAATTGACCAAGCAAACCTTCGCGTGATGGCAAAGATGCATACTTGTTGATGTCGTCCAAGTTAGCGATGTTGCCGTCAACAACACCACCCTTGATTTCCAACTTTTCGTTGGCGTCAGCAAACTTCTTCAAGATACGTGATGGCGCAATAGCGTCTTCACTTGAGAAGGCTACGGCTGAAGGGCCGACAAAGATGTCGTTCAATTCAGCAAAACCAGCTTTTTCAGCAGCACGTGTCAAAATCTTGTTCTTGATCACTTCAAGAGACACGCCTTCTTCACGTAATTGTTGACGCAATTCTGTTGATTGCGCAACTGTCAATCCACGAGAATCGACCACAACTACTGAAGCAGCGTTCTTGAATTGTTCAGCAACTTCTTCAACCTTTTGTGCCTTAAGCGCAATAGCTTTTTCACTCATGATATGTGATTCTCCTTCCTTAATATTATTTTGCAAAAGAAATCCCGTGCACCAAAAGACGCACGGGAAAAGTTTTTTTAAAACTTCCTCGGCAGGATATTAAGGTACAAGTACCACCTGAGTCTTAGGCAAAATGATTTAATTCACTTAAATGATTATATCAAACCAAGTTGATATCGTCAAATTTTACAATGTGTTGATGTCCAATGTTACTGATGGGCCAAATGTTGAGGCAATTGATACGTGTTGTACGTATGTGCCCTTAACAGCAGCTGGACGAGCCTTCAAAACAGTTTCAGCAATTGTCTTGATGTTTTCAGCCAACTTACCATCTTCAAATGAGACACGACCAACAGGTACAGCAACGTTCCCGTCACGGTCTGTACGGTATGTCACTTGACCACCCTTGGCATCTGAAACAGCCTTAGTTACGTCCATTGTCACAGTACCAGTCTTAGGGTTTGGCATCAAGCCCTTAGGTCCCAATACACGGGCAACACGACCAACTTGGGCCATCATGTCAGGTGTCGCAATAGCTGTGTCAAAGTCTAACCAGCCACCTTGGATTTGTGCAACCAAGTCAGCAGCACCAACAACATCGGCACCGGCAGCTTCCGCTTCCTTAGCCTTGTCGCCTTGTGCAAAGACGATAACCTTCTTGTCCTTACCTGTACCGTTTGGCAACACAACAGCGCCACGCAATTGTTGGTCGGCTTGACGTGTGTCAACGTTCAAGTTGAAGACAACTTCAACTGATGCGTCGAAGTTAGCGTAATCAATTTCCTTAACCAATGCCACGGCATCGTTCAAGGCGTAGTTCTTTTCAGCGTCAACCTTTGCTAAGGCTGCGGCGTACTTCTTACCATGCTTTTGAGTCATTATTCTGCGTCCTCCTTGATTGCTGTACCTTCAACAGTCAAGTCAACACCATCAACAGTAACACCCATTGAACGTGCTGTACCTTCGATCATACGCATCGCAGCTGTCAAGTCGTTGGCGTTCAAGTCAGCCATCTTGTTTTCAGCAATTGCACGGATTTGATCCAAAGTAACGTTTCCGACCTTCTTAGTGTTAGGTTCACCTGAACCCTTACCGACGATCTTACGCAATTGATCAGCAGCAGGTGGTGTCTTTGTCACGAATTCGAATGAACGATCATCGAAAACAGAGATTTCAACCGGAATGATTGAACCCGCTTGGTCTGCAGTACGCGCGTTAAATTCCTTTGTGAATTGCGCGATGTTAATGCCGGCTTGTCCCAAAGCTGGACCAACAGGTGGTGCTGGTGTTGCTTTAGCAGCGGCAATTTGTAGCTTAACTACTTGTGTAACTTTTTTAGCCACGATTTTTTCCTCCTCGTGTTGTGGTAGACGTAGCTTGAGTGCTACTCCCACGTATGCCGATGGCATACCAATACATTATATTAAAAAATAAAGCAAATTGCAATACTTTTATTTAGGCTTCGTCCAAGACCGTGTCGACATCGGCAAAATCCAATTCTGTTGGTGTTTCACGACCAAAGACTTCCACCGTTGCTTCAAGTGTTTGCTTTTCCGCATCCACACTGACAACTGTGCCTTCCATGCCCGCAAATGGGCCAGCAATAATTTTAACGATTTGCCCAACTTCAACGTCAAGGTCAACCACTTCACGTGTGACCATCCCCATCCGCTTCATCAACAAATCAACTTCTTCAGGCAACAAAGAATTCGGCTTTGATCCGGCACCGTGCGAGCCCAAGAAACCAGTAACCCCTGGCGTGTTACGGACAACGTACCAAGCTTCATCTGTCATGTTGTAGTCTTGTGGCGTAGCCATTTCAACCAACACATACCCTGGGAAGTCATTTTCAACTGAGGTCTTGGCTTCACCATCTTGAATCGTTGTGACTTCTTGTTCCGGCACCAAAATACGGAAAATTTGTTCCGTCATCCCCATTGTTTGTGTACGTGATTCCAAGTTAGCCTTCACTTTGTGTTCATAACCTGAATACGTGTGTACAACGAACCATGACTTTTCAATGTCGTCTGTGTTTGGTGTTGGTACAACATTTTCTTCTGGTAATTCGTTATTTTCTGTCATTTTAATTGTCGGTACCCTTACGGGTACACCGCCCTTTCTTTCATTCGATATAAAAAAGAACCTCTTTTAAGAAGTCCTTGCGTTAGTTACAGTATACTATATTTTCTGTTTTTGAGCTATTACTTCATGACGAAGTTAATACCTTGTTGTAAGAGCCAGTCCACACCGCCCAAGAAAACAGCAAAGATGATTGACACGGTAATCACCGTCACAGTTTCCTTTGAGGCTTGCGCTTCGGACAACCATGTTACATTCTTCATTTCATTTGCAACATTTTTAAAGTATCTCACCATGGTTGGCTGCCCCCCTTTACTTTGTTTGTTGATGCAATGTGTGCTTGCCACAAAAGGCACAGAACTTATTCACTGCTAAACGTTCTGTCCGATCTTTTGACAATGCTACTGTGTAATTGCGTGAGCCACATACTGTACACGCGAGTGATACTTTTTGACTAGCCATAATAGGTCTCCGTTAAATCTCATTTCTAGCATAACACTTACACGCGTAAAACTCAACGGTGCGCAACGCCGTATAAAATCAGATCGAGTAGATTTTGGACGCGTGTGGTCAAATCACGGGCATCAGTAAGCGCATGGAAGTCACTAAACAACGGTGCCAAACTCGTTATATAAAATGCACTCGCCATTTTGGCATCAACATGTTGTCTTAATTGCATCGCCTCTTGATCAAAAAAACGCGCAATGGGACCAACGTAATACCGACCAAAAACCATGCCCAGCGTTTGTTTGCTATCGGGTGAAAGCACATCAAAACTACCGTGAATTAAAGTGAAAACATCACGCGGATGCCGGTTTACAATCACCTTAGTCATGTCGACTAACTGATCAACTGGCTGCGGATAAGGCTGTGCCAAGATGGCAAGCATCTCATCAGCAACCTGTTGTCCAACAACCTTAATCACCTCAACAAATAAGGTTTCTTTGTCGCCAAAGTAGTGATACAAAGCCGGTTGGGTAATGTTTAACGCTTTGGCAATATCACGTGTTGTTGTTTGTTCAAACCCGTGCGCCAAAAATTGGTCTGTCGCAGCGGCTATAATGCGATCACGCGTCGCTGTATTTGTCTGTGATTTGGTTTCCATATTGTTAGTTTACACCATTTCAAATAAAATGCAGCATGACTTTCGTCACCCTGCACTGATTTTTTTAGATTTTACGACTGGCTTAATTCATTTTTGAAACTTTGCCGCTGCTTCATTCGGTAGTATGAGACTAATAAAATCGTCAAGACCAGCCACCACAACGCTAAGATTAACAAATCTTGCTGGACTGCCCCACCAAAAATAATCGCCGTCGTCACACGATACAAAGCTGCTAGCGGCCAGACCATATCACTCATATGCACAACCGTCAGTATCGTCTGGGCTGGGCTAATGCTTAACACAAAGACTGCCTGCAAAATCAACAAGATAACGCTTAACCACCAGCCAGCTTGACCAAGCCACTGCTTCAAATACCAGACAAGACTCATCATGACCCAAGCCGCTAACAATGTAGCCCCAACCATTAGCCAAATATTACCAATCGTCACATGCCAAAATGGCGCACTACCGACCATCAAGCCAACAGCTAACAAGCTGAACACGCCCGCTAGTTGGAAATTTTCCCACCACTGTTCTAAGGCTAACGCCTCTTGACGCGTTGACTTCACAGGGAGGAGTAACCCAAATAATACAGCCAGCACCGTCACAGCCACAACCAATAATTGTGGTAATAAGGTTTGTCCGGTTTGCTTAATAGGTTGCAAATCAACTGTCTGATAGCGCATCATCTGTGTCAATGGTGACGCATCGTGCTGATCCGCCTGCTCACCTAACATACTGTTAAGCTGGCCGGCCACGTCAGTCTGGCCTTGCTGTAGCGCATTGGCACCAGCTTGAATTGTCCCTGATTGCTCACTTAGCGCTTTAGCTTGTGATAAATTAGCACTGATTGTGCCAATGCCACCAACAATCGTGGTTTGCATCGTATAAGATAGATTATTAATCGCCACTGCCATAGCCTGAATTTTTGCTGTGTCACCAGCATTAACGGCATCATTTAGTTGTGCCGAATAATTTGCCAATTTCGCCACCGCATCATTGGCGTTATCCTTTAAATCACTGGCAGATTGCGCATCAATACGATTCCCAACAACTTGCAAATTCACTTGCAAATCGTCTGCTTGCTGCGAGAGTTGTTGACTTTGTTGTGCGATTTTTTTCAACGCTGTGTTATTAGCCGGGCCAACCAACAATGCGTTATTCTGACGGGTCAACGCCGCTGATAATGCCTGTGTGAGGTACTGGGCAGCAAATGGACTTTGGCCACTCGCTAGCCACTGTGAAATCGGCGCAACTTGACCAGTTTGTTTAAAGTCAGCCAGTTGCTGCGTCAACGTTGCTGGCATCATCACGACACTGTTGACCTTACCAGCGCGCAAAGCCGCTTTAGCTTGTGCCACGCTGCGATAATCAACCGCGGTCAACGCTGTATCTTGATGTAATAACTTACTAAAATCAGCCCCAATGTTGCGCTGTTGCTCTTGATATTGACCACCACGATCTTGATTGACAACCGCAACGCGTAGTTTAGTTGCCTGTTGGTTCTGATGTCCTAAAACACCCAGCATACCGGCCACTAAGATGACCGGTGTGATCGTGGCCACTAGCCACTTCACGAGCTGTCGCTTATTTTTAAATAGGGATTGCCAACTGAACATAAAAAAACCTCTTTTATCTATTATTACTAGCATAACGATAAAAAGGCTTTTTGGGGTTATCTTTATAAAGTTTTATGACTTTTACAACATTTTTGCGCGTTGGTCATACTGACGCAACCAACACAATACGCCATTATTCGCCTGCAGTCTCCAACAAACCATAGCGACCATCCTTACGCTTGTAAATGACAGCATCGGTATTGGTTTCTGCATCCTTGAAGATGAAGAAATTGTGCGCTAACAAATCCATTTGTAGGGCAGCTTCTTCAGGTGACATTGGCTTCAAATCCACATGCTTTGTTCGTACGACTTGGATGGCATCGTCGTCCACTTCTGTTTCAGGAATTTCACCTTCTGCATCAATGCCCTTGAAGCCAGTTGCACGTGACTTACGATTAATCTTCGTCTTATACTTACGTACTTGACGTTCCAGCTTATCAGAAACCGCATCAATCGCTGCATACATGTCAGGGTCAATAGCTTCCGCGCGTAAGACAACGTACGGTAGCACAATGGTAACTTCGGCCTTATCAGACTTATCAGAATGGTAAGTTCTCAAATTGACGTTAGCAGTCGCTTTTTCGCCGATGTAACGGTTCAACTTTGTCAGACGCTTCTCCACATACTCACGAAGGGCATCTGTTACCTCGATATTCTCGCCTCGTACATTAAAATCTAACATAATCAATTCCTCCATCTAAGTTACTACATTCATTATACCATAGCTGTAAGCGTTTTCTGTAAAAATATTCATTTTCTCATCATTAACGTGCCAATGACAAACTTTTGACCTCTTTTGCGCCTAATTGATATAACAATGTTGCTGCATGATATAACGTGTTACCCGTTGTATAGACATCATCAACAAGTAACACGCGCTGATCAACCAAATCTTTGGTCACCGCAATGGAAAATGGCTGTTTTCGGTGTAAACGGGCCGCCCGATCTCGCTGTGACTGATGCGCCTTTTGCTGTTGCGTCACTTGCAGTAATGCCTGATAAGGGACCCCTTCAAATAGGCCTAGTGTTTGATTAAATCCCCGTCGTAGCATCGTATCATGACTAACCGGCACCGGAACAACCATATCCATAGCCATAGTATGCACTTTTTGAATTAACTCACGATTAAATACGGTTCGCAGCAGATAATCCCCGTTAAATTTATACGCCTTCATATACTGTCGCATCGCTTCATTGTATTGATATAACGCACAATGCGCTAATAATTGCTGCCCTTGTTGTTGCCAACGACAACAATCTTGACACAGTGTGTCATCTGCTTGTTGGCGGCCACATCCAGCACACGCTATTGTAATACTTTGAAACTGTTGCCGACATGGCTCACAAATTACCGCGTTGTCCAGTGTCATCACGCCGAGTGCCTGCAGCAAATTCAGTTCGTCATGTAGTGGTTGTTGACATAGCAAACACATCATGTCACACCGCCTAACTTTTGGCCACGCCGATTCATTTACCTAATTTGATGTCGGGCAGCTAAAACGCGGTAATTAACGTGAGTCACATAGGCGATGACTAAACCACTCGGATAGTCAGGATGCCGACCGACACGGCCTGCCATTTGGACTAAAGCAGGCTCACTAAATACCGACTCTTCCGCGCCCAAAATTAGCACGTCTAATGCCGGAAATGTCACCCCACGTTCCAAAATCGTGGTCGTCACCAGAAATTGCACGATCCCATCTCGCATGCGTTGCACTTTTGCTTGACGCCGGGCATCATCTGCAGACACATAATCTCCCAGTTGTTCAGGAAATCGCTGGCTTAAGGCCGCATAAATTGGTTTAAGATCTGCAATATGTGGCACAAAAATCAATAAACGCCGTTTGGCCAGCAAGCATTGTTTAACCTGCTGGCAAAAGTGCATTGGAAGTTTGTGCCGCCAATTGTTCACCAGCCGCAGTCGGATGTCGGGTAATAAATGTTGATGAAAGCGTAATGGAAGATAGGAAACGGCTAGTTGTTGCCGCAATTGCTTTGTCGGCGTTGCCGTCAGATAAATCACCGTACTTTGTGTTTTTTTGGCTTTGTTCACAGCAAAGTTAAGCATGGCATCCCCAGCAAAGGGAAAGCTGTCGACTTCATCAATAATTAGTAAGTCAAAAGCCGCTAAAAAACGTAACATTTGGTGCGTTGTCGCTAAAACCAACTGGGTATAGGTATAAGGTTGCGGCTGTTCGCCATACAAAACGACCAGCGGTGTCTGTTGAAAGGCTGCTTGTAAGCGTGGTGCCAGTTCCAAAATCACATCAATGCGCGGTGACACAATGCCAACGCGTTGTTTTGCTTGCAGCGCGCGATGAATGACCGGAAAGAGCATTTCTGTTTTACCCGCACCCGTTACCGCCCAAACTAAGTGTTCCCGTTTTTGAGCTAACGTTGCCAATAAGGCATGACTGACCTGTCGTTGTTGCGCTGTCAATTGCCCAGTCCACTTTAATGTCGTGTCACCGTTAAATTGGTTGGGTTCTGGCAACGATACCAATACATCCAACGTACTCACACGTCCTAATGCTAAACACGCCCGACAATAAAACTGTTTGTTAGGGAGTGCCGCGCGTTGGTTTTGTTCACAGCGCTGACAGATCGTGTGATGAAAGGCTGGGACAACCTGACAAGTAGTTGGGATAGGCGCAATCTTTGCTTGCACAATTTGTCGACCATAATATTTTTCCATACGCTATAATACGATATATGGACAAGTACATCACAATCGCCCCAGATCAGTTTGTCTGGGAACAAGACATTAAAAAATCACGTTTTATTCTAAATATTGCCCGCATCTCGTCAGAAGAAGATGCCCGTGCGTTTATCGAAAAAATTAATAAACAGCACTACAAGGCCACCCATAATGTGTTTGCCTACTTATTGGGTGATAATGACCAAATCCAACGTTATTCCGACAACGGCGAACCGAGTGGCACCGCAGGCGTGCCGATGCTTGAAGTGCTACAAAAAAACGGCATCCATGATGTCGTTGCTGTCGTCACGCGCTATTTTGGTGGCATTAAGTTAGGCGCTGGCGGGCTCATTCGGGCGTATGCCGGCACGACCGCCGAAGGCGTCAAAGCCGCTGGTCTGGTGGAACGGTTGACGCGGACCAAAGTCACCCTCACCGTCGACTACAAACAAGCCGAGACGTTACAATACTGGTTAACCGCACATGATTATCAAATTATGACGACCACTTACGACACGGCGGTCCATCTGGTCGTGCCAGTTGCCGAAGTGGAACTACCCGAATTTCAAGCAACATTGACTGATTTTCTGGCCGGTAACATTAAATTTCAAATTGGTGAAAAAACTTTCTTTGAAATTTCGACAAAATAGGCTATAATTGAATAGTTATGATCCGCTAGTGTAATGGATCGCACGCAAGATTCCGGTTCTTGAAATCCGGGTTCGACTCCCGGGTGGATCATCATAACGC
>X172_European_Greenfinch__coassemble_911_pt1 | contig 12974 bp, 11 predicted proteins | sample X172_European_Greenfinch__metabat2_low_PE_006 | metagenome-assembled genome bin X172_European_Greenfinch | reverse complement strand
AAATCAACAACGGCTGGAAGATGAAAATGGGATACTTTTTGAATAATTGTTGTCCGATCCAGTAAACAAAAATTGTTAAGAAAATGCCCCAGAATGGTGTATTAAGAATATTAATCATTGTAGGCGCCTCGTACGATTTTAGTGCGCTTTGCGCTGAATTTGCCGGCAATTTTAGAAATGATTTTAGAGGTGTAGGCCACCGACAACAACAAAATAATAGTAGCTAAGATAACGACCACAATGATTTTAATGCCTTCCTCTCGGAATAAATGCAAAGAATTAGCTAACGAAATGCCTGACGGTACAAATAGTAACCCAATCATCCCCAAGAGATTTTGTGATAACTTCTCGACTTGCTCCAATCAGACCAGTCCACTGGTTAAACAAAGAAATAATAAAATTAAGCCGATCAACGGTGTTGGCACTGGAAATTGCGGTAAGATAACACTCATCCCCAATGATATTAAATAAGATACCAACAGAATTGCACTAAAAATGAGAAACTGGGTTAATATTGGCGCAGCTGATTTTTCGTGATGATTTTTCATGATTCTCTCCTCTTTTTCTTCATGAAAGCGCTTACACTACACAAACTATTTTACGCTTTTATTCGATAATTACAACACTTATACCGTAATATAACAAATATCATTATTGCATAACATCAAGACAAATCGCTGACAATATAAAAAGCCGATCCCTAAACGACATCGGCTTTTTATATTGATTTTTTCAGCATAATCACAATGATGAGCCATTAAATTTTGATATTCTTACCAAACCATTCTTGCAAAATCTGGTATTTTGTGTTGAATTCAAATGCAAACGGATAGGTCTTGCCTGTATCTTGACGAATCAAATCACCGCGTGCAATAAAGGCATTACCATCTGGTTCCCAAGTCGTTTTTAAGTTTACGATTTGATCCTTTTCAAACAGCTTGCTAAAGCTAGTAGCCTGTTCTTCACTTTCTAAGATTTTCGCCACAGCATCGTTGATATTTTGGCTCCCAAGATCCTGCCCATCAACATACGTACTACCTGCGTAATTGTCAGGATCTGCCAAATACGTGCCAAAGCCCGCATCGGTAAACAGCTCACCATTAATCCGCTTAACCACTTTATTTGTGTCGATTTGTGGTGCTGGGCTAGTATGTGGCTGCCCCTGTGATTGCCGGATGAATAACAACAGGATAATCCCCAACAACGCCACGATTCCTACCAAAGAACCAAACATCAACTTTTGCTTATTTGTCATGTCTTCCCCCTCTTTTCACCGACAAACAGACAAAACATTGCCGGTGCTGTTCATTCATTTTTGGCACCACTCACAACGCATAAAAACAGTTTGTTGCAATCAATGTCTCATACGTTGCTCCCCCAGGTGCCTTTAACAGATATTATTTTATCAAAATTTTTTTTAACTCGATACCACAATGCTCCTAAGTAGTCAATGAATGAAAATGGTGTACGTGCTTAACATAAACAAAAAACAACAACCGTTTTAAAGTTGTTGTTTTTACTGTGTTGTTAAAACCTATCGCAAATAAGTTTGTATCGTTTAAAAAAGCTGTTTAATTTTATTTGCCATTATTCTGATAGGTAGCAATGTTTCCCAAGGATGCGATTGATAAACACCTTTGATAAATCGATCCATTTCAGCTGTCATTTCCCAAGCGTCGCTAATAGCTACCTTCTCGAAAAAAATAGGTTGATCTTGCGGCCACTGTGCGAGTATGCCCAAATCAGCGATCATTACTTTGGCAATGACTGGATAACCACCATGTGTTGCACGATCAGCTAATAAAATAATCGGCTGACCATCACGTGAAATTTGTATGGCACCGTTCATATTGGCTTCTGAAAGTAAGTTTTCAGTTTTAGCATTAATTTTAGGCCCGTCTAAACGATAACCCATCCGATCAATATGCTTACCTAAATGAAATGCTTGGCTTAATAATTTTTCCCAGTCCTTATTAGAAAACCAATCTGATTCCGGCCCGTCAACAATCCGAACTTTATGGCGAGTTGTCAAACTAACCAGCTGATTAGGCATTTGTGGTGATAATTTTGGCTGCAGTCGAGGCCATGCTTCTGTCAAAGATAAAATTGGTAGTACGTCGCCTTGTCCTAATGATCTCCCGTCAAAACCACCTAGTTTTATTGATAAACTCGTTGATCGTGATCCCATACGCGTCGGGACCTGTACACCACCTGCAACACTTAAATAGATAAATCGTCCCTGTGTGATTTGTGTAAAATCCAGCACATCGTTTTCTTTCACCAAAATTGGCATATCTTGACTAACCACTTCATCATTACGTTTCACTAATGCGCGCGCGCCTGTTAAAGCAACAATTGTCTGACTTGAAAATTGGATTTTTCCGCCCGTGATAGCAAACTCTATGCTAGCGGAATTATCGCTTGGACAATTACCAACCAGCGCGTTACCAATTTGATATGCAAAGTTATCCATTACACCGGAATTTGGCAGGCCCTCACCTTGGTGACCAATTCTACCGGTATCTTGAACTGTTGCTAACGTACCAGCAGTTAAGATTTTAATTGCATTCATTGTATCGATGCCCCCGCAAAAAAGTCACTGAAATGTACACCGGCCAATTGTTGGAATTCGCGTTTATCAATTGCATAAAATTGTACCCTATCTCCAGCATGAAAGCTTATTTCGGGACGATTAGCATCAAATACGACTAATGGTGTTCGTCCGATAATTTGCCACCCGCCAGGCGATACGACAGGATAATAACCGGTTTGCTGACCACCAATGCCAATCGACCCAGCTGGAATACGTAAGCGCGGCGTTTCTTTTCGTGGCGTATGCAGTTTCTCATCTAAACCACCAAGATAAGCAAATCCTGGTAAAAATCCTAACATGTAGATTCTATAGGTATGACTCGTATGTAAACGAATAACCTCTGCCACAGACAAATCATGATACTTCGCAACCTCAAGTAAGTCCAGGCCCACTGTTTCATCGTATAATACTGGTACGTGATACAGTCGGCTGTCGCTATTCGTATCAATATTTATTTGTTGCTCTAACTGTGTCCGTAGAAAATTTTGAAAAACTACAATATCGATTACTAGTGGATCAAAAACAAATGTCACCACACGGTAAGCCGGTATAATATCCAACAAACCGTTAATATGTTGACTTTCTACCAATTTAGCTATGGCTAAAACCTGGCGATTAATCGTTTCGGAAATAACATTTTCAAAGACAACATTAATGCTGGTATCACCGGAAAACATAATTTTTGATGTCATATTTTCTCCTTTTATAAGGTATTGATCAGTGTTTCAATACCAGCAAATGCCATGAATAGGACAACAAGCCAACCAAAAATACTTAACAGTATTGGATGTTTATAGGTATCCCCCATAATCTTATGCTTATGTGCGCCAACTAGTAAAATAGCTAAAGCAATTGGTAAGATGAGACCGTTAATTGCACCAACAATCACTAAAATTTGAGCTGGTTTGCCAATGATATAAAAGACCAAGGTAGAAAGTGCAATAAAACTAATGACTAAGTAAGGACGATACTTTTGGAATTTTGCAGCCCCTTCTGAAGAGTGCGAATAATTTAAAAATGATACAGATGTAAATGTTGAGCCAAGAACTGATGTCATACCGGCGGCAAATAACAGTAAGCCAAAAAACTTATAACCAAAGTTACCAGCGGCAATTTGAAAGATAGCGGCTGCTGGGTTGGCAGGGTCAAGCTTATGCCCCGCCATGACGACTGCAAGGCCTGCTAAAAATAACATCACACGAATGACTGAAGCAATACCGATACCAGAAAGGGCACCTTCATTAACGTATTTCAAGCCTTTTTGACCACGAATGCCACCTTCTAACAAACGATGACCACCAGCAAAAGAAATATACCCACCTACTGTCCCACCAACAATTGTAACAATTGAGTAGAAATTGATATCAGTCGGTAGAAAAGTATGTTTAACCGCTGCACTAACGGGCACAGTTGTCACAGACAGAATGTAGATTAAAACAGCAATTTTAACAACTGCTAAGACTTGGACTGTCCGATCCATTACGACTAGCGCATTGCGAACAACGAACACGATAATTGCCAAAAGCGCTGCTATAATCGCCCCGTTTTCTGCCGAAATACCAAACAACACATTTAGTCCAAGACCTGCCCCAGCAACATTCCCAATATTAAAGAAAAAGCCACCCACAACAATTAAGAAGGTTAAAAAGTAACCCAATCCCGGGAAAATATCGTTGGCAATTTGCTGCGCATGTTTACCAGAAACGGTAATAATACGCCAAATATTTATCTGCACGACAATATCAATTAAAATAGTGACCAAAATAGCAAAGCCAAAATTTGGCCCTAATTGACTTGTAAATGCTGCAGTTTGGGTTAAGAAACCTGGCCCAACAGCAGACATTGCCATAACAAAGGCAGCGCCCATTGCGACAGATCGTGCGCTTCTTTTGTTAATTGATGAAACATTATTTTTTGTGTCGTTTTGAGCCATATTTTTTATCCTCTTGTTGTGATATCACTAGTAACGCTAATTTGTTTATGGCGTAGTAACTGCTTAATGTGTCGTGCTAGTTCTACCGCCGCTTGATTATCACCGTGCACACAAATTGAGTCCACAGTTAAGGGCACAGTTTCCCCAGTGATTGCCACCACAGACTGATTGATTACCATGTCTAATGCGCGTTGTGCAGCTTCTTGTGGATCTAAAATCATTGCATTTGGTTGTGTACGTGGCACAAGCGTACCATCAGCCTGATAGTTTCTATCGGCAAATACTTCTTGTGCAAATTGCATATGCGCTTCTTTTGCGGCATGAATTAATTCACTGTTTGCTAAGCCATAAATAATGGTTTGCGGATCCACTTGCTGAATGCCAGCTACAACTGCTTTGGCAATATGCCGGTCTTTCGCGGCCATGTTATACAAGGCCCCATGTGCTTTGACATGATGTAACTTATGATCTGGCGTAAACGCGCTCAAAGCCCCCACCTGATACGCAACCATAGCTGTGATGTCACTAGGAGACATGATAATTTCTCGGCGACCAAAGCCCTGTAAATCAGCAAATCCTGGATGGGCACCAATTGCAACGCCCTCATCAATAGCTAATTGAATCGTTTTAGCCATGATTGTTGGATCACCAGCATGAAAGCCACACGCAATGTTCGCAGAGGTAACTTGTTTTAAAATTTCTTGATCTAAGCCAATGATATATTTTCCAAAACTTTCGCCTAAATCAGCATTAAAATCAACTTTTATCATTTTTTCACACGATTAAATCCTTATTGGGTAAATTGGTAACTAGCATATGACCTGGTGCGTGCGTGATAGCGAAATGCGGTTTTGAAGCCATTACTGCTGCTTGAGGTGTAACGCCACAAGCCCAAAAAACCGGTGTTTCGTCAGCTTTAATTGTTACAGCATCACCAAAATCTGGTTTAGTGAGATCGATAATGCCAATCTCTTCAGGATTACCGATATGAATTGGTGCGCCGTGAACACCGGGCATGCGATTTGTCACATTCACTGCGGTTGCAATTTGACTACTTTTGATTGGGCGCATGCTCACAACCATGTTGCCTGAAAAATGACCTGCTGGTAGCAAAGGTATATTGGTATTAAACATTGGCACATTGACTTGTTCCGTAATATGACGAATTTCAATACCAGCTTCAATTAACAAGTCTTCAAAAGAAAAACTACAACCAATCAAAAAACTCACCAAATCATCACGCCAGTAATCTGTCACTGACAACACTTCTGCTGTCAAATTACCATCTTGGTAAATACGATACTTTGGTAGATCAGTTGTCAAATCAATATCGGCACCTAACCGTTGCAAGTGTCGGTTCCCAATTTCTGTGACTTCTAAGATCGGTATAGGTTTTGGATTCCATTGCGCCAGTAATAAGAAATCATACGCATCTTTTTTTGGTAGAACGATTAAATTTGCTTGTGCAAACCCAGGACATATCCCAGCTGTGGGTTTTTGATACGCATTATTTCTGACTGAATGTCTAAATGCTGTTGGCGTCATAATAACAATCTCCTATTCCTCAAGTTGATGGTCGAGCCAGTCAATATCTGTTCTACTTTCCTCTGAAGTGAAGTCAGGGTGTGTCAAGATACGTAGTAATAAATCCAAATTCGTTTTAACCCCTAATATCACAGTTTCTTCAATAGCGATTTTTAAACGTGTTAAGGCTTCTTGACGATCACGGCCTGATGCAATGATTTTGACAATCATTGCATCATAAAATGGTGGTACTGTGTAACCTTGATATATAGCAGTTTCAACGCGTACGCCTAAACCGGCAGGTAAATGGAGACCGCTAATTGTACCGGATGATTGCGCGGAAACTCTTGCCTCAACAGCAAACTTTTTTTTAGTATCTACAGGTATATCAGCTAGCTTTTGACCGTAGGCTAATTGTAATTGTGCACCTACAATATCAATACCTGAAATCTCCTCAGAAATCGCATGTTCCACTTGAATTCGTGTATTCATCTCCATGAAATAATAACGACCAGGGCCTTGATACAAAAATTCAAAAGTACCTGCACTACGATAGGCCATCTTTTTTGTCGCTTTCAACGCGACATCTAACATCTCAGAGCGTATGGCTGCATCCAGGTACTGACTGGGGGCTTCTTCAATAACTTTTTGATGATGACTTTGAATAGTGCAGTCACGTTCACCCAAGACAATGGCATCTCCTAACCCATCACCTAATACCTGTACTTCAATATGCCGTGGCTGATCAATGAATTTCTCAAGATACATACGACCATCACCAACTGACGCTTTAATTTCGTTCTGGGCAAGCTCGAATAATGATTGAAAACTATCTTGGCTTGGAATCAGTCGCATACCTTTTCCGCCGCCACCAGCAACAGACTTAAGCATCACAGGATAACCAATTTGATTAGCCTGTGTCAAACCAGCATGTACATTATCAAAAAAAACATCACTTCCAGACACAATCGGTACGCCGGTTTCTGACATAAATTGACGTGCACTAGCCTTATCTCCCATTTGAGAAATGGTATCACTTGTTGGGCCAATAAATGTAAGACCCATTGATTCGACTTTACTGGCAAAATCCGCGTTTTCAGACAAAAAGCCATAACCAGGATGAATGGCATCCGCATGTGTAATCTCTGCTGCCGCTAAAATTGCATGTTGGTTCAAATAGCTATCAATCGCATTTGCAGGACCTATTTGGACGGCCTCGTCGGCCATTGCGACATGTAGCGATGCTTTGTCGGCGGACGAATAGACCGCTACTGTTGTGAACCCCAATGTTTTTGCCGCTCGAATAATTCTGACCGCAATTTCACCACGGTTAGCAATTAAAATTTTAAAGTTGTGTTCTACTGTACTGCGCATCACGACAACCTAAACAATTTTTGTCCAAATTCAATTACATCACCATCTTGAACTAAAACCTCAGCAATCACGCCCTCATTATCTGCTAAGATGTTGGTCATCATTTTCATGGCTTCTGCAATACCAACTACAGTCGATTGAGTTACTGTCTGTCCCACTGTAACAAAGGGTGACGATTCAGGATCAGACGCGGCATAAAACGTGCCAATTGTTGGTGATACGATGTAACGCATCTCTTGCTGTGGTTGTTCTTTTGCAATATCTATGCTGTCAGCTATTTGAATCTCACGATTAATGTTTTTTGAGACACTAATTTTCGAATCACCTTTTTTAAATGAGATATGACTAAGGTTATTGTCGTTTAATATTTTTACGATAGCAGCAATGTCATCAATTTCCATGTGTTTTTCACCTTTATTAAATATAAATTAAAATTTATCACTTTATTCAAGGTGTTATGTTATTTATGTGAGAAAACCTTACTCAAAATTACATTTTTATTAATTTTTGTGTGTTGTGAATAGGATTTTTTTTCAAAAAAAAAAGACAATCACTTGTCTTTTTACCACGTTATTTTATGATGCTACATAATTGCAAACACTGGTCGTCCGGCATTCCAATCAGCAGGATCGCGACTCAGCGTATTCGAAAGATAGTTAAGATCGTACCAGCCATTGAAGTAATAGCGACTGTAAGGATCATAGACCTGCGTTGCCCCGTTACTGTAACCGTAAGTAGCAATTGCGTGACCGATACCATTAGCCACATTAACATAGAAAATTACAGGAACGCCTTGTTGTAACAATTGCGCCGTGCGGGCAACCGTATTAATTTGTTCGACTTGACGACCATAATAATGTACGGTATTAATCAAGTCAATGCCCGTCGCACCGTATGATGATGTACTGATGTTATTCATCACGGCTCTTACGTTGTCTGGATTCACTGGGATACCATATGACCCATTCAAAACCATTGCAATACTAGTTGGGACACAGCCAGCTGGCCCCATTGTATAGTCATTAAAAGGATGATGTGCCCAGCGACTATCTAATTGCGAGAAGTAAACTGGTTGGTTTGCATGCTTTGTGACAACTTGATAATTTGTCGGGTTCAAATAAGCTGTCCCTGTTTGCGGTACAGCATGACCTTTTTGAATCAGTGTTAATTGAATGGCTTCAATACGCTTTGCTAAGCCAGTTGAGCCAGCAATACCATCATTAGCTGTCCAAGCCAACCAACCCACATCTTGGATATGAACACGATAGTAAAGGTTATAATAACTGGCTAATTGGCCGGTCAAAGTCACTTTAATGGCTTCCATTTGGCGAGACTGACCAACCGTCCCTGCTAACTGACTATCGGTGACTGCATTTTGCCAACCTGTTCCTGAAACGTGTGCCTGATAGACAACATCACCGGTCAAGCCATTGTTATCAAGATAAATCTTGATTGCTTCTAAGCGTTTACCCTGCCCTGTTGTCCCAGCAACTGTATCATTATTACGCGTCCCTTGCCAGCCATAGTCTTGGCCTTGTACTTGGTATTGTAAGTTAGCTGCGCCAACACTTGGTCGTTGCGTGCTTTGGGTGAAGGTTTGTTGCTTCAAATTAAGCAAGAATTGAATCGCTTCAAGCCGTAACCCTAGACCAGTTGAGCCAGCCACAGTCCCGTTTGAAGCCCAATCTAACCACCCAAAATCTTGAATATGAACACGATAGTAAATGTCATACTGGTTGGCTAATTCACCGGTCAAATGAATCTTGATGGCCTCCATCTGACGGGCTTGTCCAACTGTTCCTGCTAGCGCACCATTTTTAACTTCACTCTGCCAGCCAGTTCCGGAAACATGTGCTTGATAAACAATATCACCTGGGTAGGTGTTGCTCGTGTTGTTAACGGTTATTTTAACCCCTTCTAAACGTAACGCTTGGCCGGTAACACCAGCTGTTTCGTTTTCATGGACAGGGTTTTGCCAGCCATAGTTTTGTCCTTGACCTTGCACAGTGATATCGGGTGTTGCAACGGTTTGTGGCGTAGTCGTTACACTTTGTGCTGGGGCTGGTGTTACTGCCGATACCGGTGCGGTTGTGCCTGGTGATACTGCACTAGCTGTATTTGCAGTAGGCGTTTGTGGCGCTGTACTTGTGGTGTTTGGCGTAGATGCTGTTTGTGGGGCAGATACGTCACTAACGTTGTTAGTTGTTCCGTCAGTGCCAGTAACTTGACTTTCTGTACTAGCCGATGTTGCCGAAGAGCTTGCTGGCGTGGTACTTGTCACCGGTGCTGGCTTTGTCGTGGGCGTATCTACTGGCTGCGTTGCTGTTGCATCAGTTGTTGTCGCAGTTGGATTTGCTGCCACAGTCTGCACAACCTGATCGGTACTAGTTTGCGTAGTTGTGTCAGCGTGTACCTGTGACACACCAGTTAAGGCGATGGCACCAGCAACAAAAATCCCCGTCACCAACGTTTTACCGGATTTGTATAACTTATATTTTTTTAACATCACATCTCCTCAATTCTCCCGAAAAATAAAACGACAATAGTCTTATACTATATTTTCTCACATTTTATACACAGATTACACCCATTTTAAATCATATTATGTTCATTAGCCTATCTGACTACACCACCACCGTCGCTAGTAATTGCCGTTTAATGTCTTGTGCCACATCTTTATTAGCGCGCAAGTAAATGATGTCGCCAGCACGCAAAACCAAGTCGCCCTTTGGAATAAGCAAATTATCTGACCGTTTGACCAATGTGATTAAACTGTTAGGCACTAAATTCAAGTCGCGTATTTGCTGGTCTTCCATGATGCTGCCGGCTAAAACAGGAATTTCAAGCGTGGTCATCTCAGACGAATCGTTGTTTTGCTGGTTTTGCTGTAATAATCTAGCCAACAATGATTCGTAAATTGGCGCACCGTTGAGTAAATCAACGACTAAATAAGCCACCAAACTGACAAAGGCCAATGGCAAAATATGTGTGACGCTCCCAACCATTTCAAAAACAAGAATGATCGCAGTGAACGGTGCTTTACCAATACAAGCAAAATAACCCGCCATACCAATCACTACAAAATTCAAAATATACGTCGTCGGCATCCAGTTCAAGGTCACGAACACATTGCCAATGAGGGTGCCACTCAAAGCCCCTAACGTGAGAATGGGTAAAAAGATCCCACCAGGCAGACCAGAACCATAACTCACCATTGAAAAAACAAACCGCACAGCCAATAGGCCTAGCAATAGCTTAATGCTAGTTGGGGTATTATTGAGCGATAAAATCAAACCGTTCCCACCACCCAAAATGTGTGGCCAAAGTAGGCCAACTGGCAGTACTAAGATGAATGGGATCACCCCATAAAAATACTTGGGTAGCGATAATTTGTCATACAGGGACAAGCTAGCCAGCAGGACACGTTGATATAAATAACCAAACAGCCCTAACATCAGCCCAAATACCAAGAGCAAACCGTACAACTTCACCGGAAAAACGGTTAAATTCCCCACAGCTAAGACTGGTGTTTGCCCAAACATGACTGTCGAGACAAAGTCCGATACAGTCGCCCCTGTGACAGCCCCCACCCAAACAAACGGTGAAATGCTATGATAGATTTCTTCAAGGACGAACATCACACCAGCTAGCGGGGCGTTAAAGGCCGCGGATAAGCCAGCAGCGGCGCCACTGGCGATTAAACTTTTAGCTTTGTTATGACTTAAATGTCGGTATTTTGCTACGCCTTGACCAATTGCAGCACCAAGTTGGATTGATGGCCCCTCGCGGCCAAGCATCAGGCCACTACCAATGGCTAAAATCCCAGCAGTAAATTTGCGCCAAAGCGTTGCCCACCAATTATCCGTTATTTCTCCGGTTAATACCCCTTCTACTTGCGGTATCCCTGATCCTGATATATGCGGATTTTGCTTGAGTAACCAAGCAACTACGATGAGACAGCCAGCATTTAACAAAATAATCAGGCCCAATGAGAACAATTCACCCCGCCCGACAGCAAGGTATAAAGTCTGAAAGTACGCTAAAACTTTTTCAATTGACAGCCGAAAGAGACTCACCACGATACCGGTTAGAAAACCAATTAAGACACCATAGCCCACAATGGCTAGTTTTGACGTATTTAAGTGTAACTTCTGATTTAACATAGCCTTAGTTTACAACAGAATTTGGGGTGAGTTCAAATTCTGCTATCATGCGCTATCGTCTGTCTAAAAAAAGGAAACCTTAACGGTTCCCTTTCACATGTCAGCAGGTTTATCTCAGATAACACTGCTGTTATTCACTTGTTTTAGCGGTTTGCTCGAATACCGAACACAGCTGATACAATCAATACTAGGACAACTGCCCCAATAATTGAAGGAATCAAAGCCATGCCAGCTAAACTTGGTCCCCAGTGGCCAAGAACGCCTTGTCCAATAGCTGAACCAATCAAGCCAGCAAGGATATTACTAATCCAACCCATGGATGCCCCACGGTTCGTAATAGCACCTGCAATTGCACCAATAATGGCACCAACAATTAATGACCAAATCATATGAGATTCCTCCGTCCTTTGCGCTATATTCTTGTTACTTGTTGATTATATTATATCACTCTCGCAGTAATTTCACAAATCAAGCCAACACAAAACGCCTTATCATAGGCTTTGGTAGCGTTTGCCAACTGTCATGATTCACAATCAAAATCATCATCACTTTCAATGTCAGCAAATCACTAGACTTTTTTCGTAAAACACTTTATTATACTTATAAATAGTAAGCAAAATAAATCAACAGTCAGGATAGCGCCAATGCAGCCAATTACTTACCACATGACACACCTCACGCTCGTCGCCAATGATGAAGCCCAAATGCGGCATTTTTATCGCGATATTCTTGGTTTCGTCGAGACAAAAATCGACGCACAAACCTATAGTTATGCGTTAACAACCACCCAACCACCAATCCTCACGTCGGTATTTAACGGGACAGCACCGAGTGCACCACGGCAAGGGTTATACCATTTCGCCCTACTCTTCCCAGATACTGCTAGTCTAGCGAGTTTAGTGGCACATCTTTTGACAATTAACTATCCGCTAGGTGGCGGAGACCATGATGTTAGTGAAGCTTTTTATTTAAACGATCCTAATGGCAACGGGATCGAACTCTATCATGATCGGCCGCGCGAACAATGGCAATGGGATCAAAATTTTGTCCAAATGGGCACTAAAGCCGTTGATGTTGCCACATTACTACAGGCACGGAAAAGTAACTGGGTAGGCTTTCCATCACAGAACACGATTGGCCATTTACATTTTGTGGGCCATAACGTAGCAGCTGGGGATGCTTTCTTCATTGATGGCTTGGGGATGGACTTGACAACCACCTTTGCTAATAGTGCTAACTTTTATTCGCATAACCGCTACCACCATCACCATGCTTATAATACGTGGTTAGGCGCCCAAGTAGCGCAACGCCAGCCGCAAGAAAATGATTTAACTGATTGGACAATTGCCGTTAATCCAGCCTATTTTGCACAACTAAAAACCCGCTT
>X172_European_Greenfinch__coassemble_902_pt1 | contig 12978 bp, 10 predicted proteins | sample X172_European_Greenfinch__metabat2_low_PE_006 | metagenome-assembled genome bin X172_European_Greenfinch | reverse complement strand
AAACGGCCACGTTTCCAGTACCACCCATACTATTGTCAGCCATGCCCGCTGCAATTGCCGCTTCAACAGGATACAAGCCAAATAATTGCCCGATTAACGCACTCGCTAATCCCATCACCACCACACTAGTCAAAACTAACAACACAAACTGCCAAGTCAATGAATGCGCTAACACGTTCAAATCAATCAAGGCTAACCCAATACCGGCCAGCACGGCATGCGTTAAATTCCCCATGATCACTTGATTAAACATCACAACTGAATCTTCTAATGGCTTGGGTACCCAATTAAAGGCTTTAAAAATAATCACTAAAATAATAACAAACGCGTAGGTATGCACTTTTGGTACGAAATCATTCAAGATTGTGCCGACCAAGAAAAATGAAAAGGCAAGCATCATCCCCACACCGATGCGTGTTGCATCAAGATTGGTCACAGGCTGTGATTTTTCAGCTGCTGTAATCGGAATTAGCACGCCATGCCCATCATATTTGGTATTGGCACCGACTTTGGCAATCAAGGCTGCCCCAATGACTGCCATGACATTGCCTAACGTCACGGCTGGAATTAATTCAGAAAACATGACCCCAGCATTCGTCCCTAATCCTTGCGCATAAATATGTGATAGTGGAACGGCACCAGTACCAATACCACCAGCCATCATCGGCATCGACACAAACATTACCGCATGACCAAAACCAACGCCAAGCAGCCAGCCGACGATACCAACAGCAAAGAAACCAAGTACCATTGCTGCTAGCGATACTGGAATAAACCGCACAGCTGCCTTTAACAACAAATGACGATTCATACCCAGGATTGAGCCGACAATTAACGCGGCAATATAAAAATCCAGTAAGCCGTTTTCATTCATAAAGGTTTTGGTTGCCGTGACCACATCAGCTGGTATCCAACCCAGTGCCGCTAACGCTGCGGCTGCAAAAATGGTAAAGACCGACCTACCACCCAAGTAAGATTTAACGATCGGTAAGCGATTACCAATATAGTAGAAAAAGTGACCCAGCAAGACTAACATCAACGTTAAGCCCAACATATTAAGCGGCAACTTATGCAACGCAATGGTCAACGCTAAAATGACCATCATGGTGAGGTAAAGCGGTAAATTAACGCCACTAACCTGTGTTGCCCGTATTTTTTGCATCATAATTTTATTATCTATCCCGCTTAATATTCTGCCGACCACTTCGCATCTTTAACAGCCTGTTTTGCGTCAGCAATTGGTTCACGATTCAAACCTTGATCCAAGACACTTTGAGCGGTCACTTCAGCAATTTTTTGTGAAAACGCCGTCAAATGAGAAACCGGTGGCAATACTGCAGCCCCTGCTTCTTGCGCATCAACTAAGCCACCAAGCGCATGAATCGCCGCCGAAATAGTTTCCTGCGTTAACAATTTTGCCGTTGATGCAATCAACCCAAAGCCTAGACCAGGATAAATCAAAGCATTATTCCCTTGTCCGATTTTGTAAGTCACCCCTTTATAAGTCACATCAGCAGCCGGAATACCTGTTGCAATCAAAGCCTGACCATCGGTCCATTGAATGATATCTTCAGCAGTTGCTTCGGCCAGTTTGGTTGGATTTGACAAGGGGAAAATAATTGGACGTGGTGTATGTGCGGCCATTTCCGTCACAATCTCTTCGGTAAAGGTTCCCGGTCGTGTTGACGTCCCAATCAAAACTGTTTGATGAATCGTTTTCACAACATCCGCCAAGTTTGTCAACGTATCAGCATTGTTAAATTCGGCACGTGAACGGGTGAATGGTTTTTGGGCGGCCGTTAAGTCTGGTGTATCTTCAAATAACAACCCTTGCTTATCGACCAAGTAGAAGTGTTGGCGGGCTTCGTCAGCAGTCAAGCCAGCACGCTGCAATTCCGTGAATATTTGATTGACTATTCCCATGCCAGCTGTCCCAGCGCCAAAGGTAACGAAGGTTTGATCAACGAGTTTTCCCTTAGAAATGTTCAAAGCCCCGAAGATACCAGCTAAAACGATCATCCCAGTCCCTTGGATATCATCATTAAAGGTTGCGATTTTATCTTTGTATTTATCTAAGATGACTTGGGCATTTCCCCGACCAAAATCTTCCCAATGCAACAATGATTCAGGGAACAAAGCTTGTTCAGCAGTCACAAATTGATCAATGAACGCCAGATAGTCCTTACCAGCAACCCGTGGGTGCCGGTTACCCAGGTAACGTGGGTTGTCGAGCAAAGTTTGATTATTGGTGCCTGCATCAATACTGATTGCCAAAACACTGGCTGGGTCAATACCAGCCGCTGCGGTATAAACCATCAACTTACCAACCGCGATATCAACCCCGTTGACACCCCAATCACCCATGCCAAGAATGCCTTCAGTATCAGTCACGACAACCAACTTAATATCACGACCAGCTGCGGCATTTAGCAAGGATTGCTGAATGTCTTCTGGTCGGTCAACTGACAAAAAGGCAGCATTTTGTGGATTAGTAAAAATGTCATTATATTGTTCAATGGCATCAGCTACGACTGGATCATAGACAATTGGCATAAATTCAGCGACATGTTGGTCCATCAAATGATAAAACAGCGTGACATTTTCATTAAATAAGTTCATCAAGAAAATACGCTTTTCAAGTGGCGCATCTTTTGATTGAATTTGCTGATAGGCTTGTGCGGCTTGCTCATCGATTGTTTGTACTTGACTTGGCAAAGTCCCAATCAGACCAAGCGTGCGACGTTCTTCTTGTGTAAAAGCCGTCCCTTTGTTCAGAAATGGATTACGCAGTACCTCATATCCTGTGGTTGTCATGTTTAAATCCTCCAAATATTTGTTTATCATTTAACAACTGCCTTGACTATACAGGTCGCCATCGTTTATAGTCAAACAAGCACGTCGTCATAAATAAAATTTATGATGTTAATCAAAACATTGATATTTAGGGGTTTAAACATGCAAATTAACGATTTAAAATATTATGATGCGTTATATCATGAAAAAAGTTTTACAAAAGTGGCTAAAAAATTCAAAGTAAGTCAGCCATCCATTAGCAGTGCCATCAAACGGCTTGAATCATACTTTCAAGCCAAGTTAGTGATTCGCGGACATGCGACCGCAGATCTTAAATTTACGCCAGCCGGCGAACAACTCTACCAACATGCGGCCTCTATTTTAAATGAACTCGATAGCGCCCACCAAGAAATTACCCATTTGCAATCACGCACGACAACAATTGGACTGCCCCCGATTCTCAAACATGCTTATTTTGCCAAAATCGTGTTAGCCACCAAGGCTTTTGATCGCCAATATAATATTGACCATATGCATATTTATGAAGCTGGCTCTAACGGATTAACCCAATCGTTGATTAATGGCGATATTGATTTAGCCTTACTTGGTTCTTTAGGTCAAGCCACTAATGACAAACTCCAAGTTTTTCCATTTGCCACAGCCCCGTTCTATATTTATATGGCCAAAACGAATCCGTTAGCCCAACAGCAAACTGGTATTTATTTTAAAGATTTAAAAAACCAACTATTTGTCTCATTTGATGCGAGTTTTATTCACGTCCAAGCGATGAAGCAACTGGCCAAAAACGCTGGCATTCGCCCCAAAACGTTCTTAAAAACCAATGATGTCTCCTTTCTCATGAGCTTAGTAGCCGAAAACATCGGGGTCGCCTTACTAACCAATATCGTAACCCCAACCGATCCAAATATTGTCGCCATCCCCTTACTTGATGACAATCAACCAACTTTTAGTGCCAATGTGGCCTTTCGGAAAAATCATAATTTAACGACTGAGGAAACTTTACTCATCCGGATTTTATCCCAACAAGCCTAAGCCAAATCCCATCGTGATTAGCAACCCGTAGCCCTGAAAAATCAGGTATAATGAGTGAATATCGAACTCTAGAAAGCAACAAAATGATCACAGTAGTCAAAAGAATTTATACCGATAAAACGTTTTTGGTCACGTTGGGCTTAGCCATCGTTGCCCTTATTTTCGGCCAAGTGTCGCCGAAAGATATTGATAGTCACACCATTTTGGCACTGCTGGCGTTGCTTGTTATTGTCACCATTTACGGCCAACTCCATGTCTTGACTTACATCGCTAACACCATTGTGGCGAAATGTCGCACAACTCGAGATATCATTGGGGTAATGCTCCTCTTTTCATTTGTTGGCTCGATGTTTTTTACCAATGATGTGGCCATTTTAACGCTCGTGCCTATCTTTTTTAAGATCAGTCAACAACTCAATCTCAAAAAAATTGTGCCGATTAGTTTATTAACGATCTATGCCAATTTAGGCAGTGCGTTGACGCCGTTTGGTAACCCACAAAACCTCTATTTAGTCTCGTATTATCATCTCAGCTTACCGCACTTTATGACCTTATCACTACCAATCGGTGTGCTTGGTTTTCTAAGCTTAGTTGTCGTCACCTTGTTCTTTCCGGCACGACCAATTCCAGCCACGACGACAACAGTCCCACACATTGATCGGCGCAAAGTCAGCTGGCTGTTAGTCGCTACGGTGATCGTATTACTTGGTATCTTGTCGGTCTTACCCATTTGGCTAGCCGTCGTGGTCAGTTTATTAGCCGCTGGTCTGTTAGATCGCCAAGTTCTCGTCAAAGTAGACTACGGCATTTTGTTCATGTTCATCAATTTTTTCATCATTGTCGGGGCCATTAGTCGCTTACCAGCCATTCACCACCTCTTATCATTCACAACCGACACAACGCTCAAAACATTTTTTGCTGGCGTCATCAGTAGCCAAGTGATTAGTAATGTGCCAGCTGCGGTATTACTCTCTAAGTTCACAACACACGTGACTGGTTTGTATCTGGGCGTCACCGTTGGTGGTTTAGGAACGCTCATTGCCTCACTGGCCAATTTACTCGCTTTACGTCAATATCAACTATTTGACCGTGATCACTCAAGTTATCATTTTTTCAAAACATTTACTTGGCTCAACGTCGTCTATTTAGTTATTTTTATGGTTATTGGCAGCTCAATTTGCCTCTGGCTCACCTAAAAAAGCAACCAAATGCGATTTGGTTGCTTTTTTGTTAAGCGGTTTGTGACTTTTTTAACCACATATATTGGCCATAAAACGAATTAATTAACATCATGATTTGCAACGCGAGCATCGACGTTGCCCCAGCAGATGGATCTGCTTGCAAGGCTCTGGTCCAGATAATCACGTTAATGACGTCTAATACAATCCAAGCAATCCACTGCGAGCGATACCCATAGGTCATCAAGACTTGCCCAATGATGCCAAGCGGTAATAGTGTCGCATCAAGGTAAATTTGGGCACCGTGCAGCGAATGACTAATGCCTAAAATAATCCCATAAATCACAAAGGTCATGATGAGATACAATACGGCATTTTTGGCTGATAGTTTTTTGGCTTGCACCGTATTGTCGCGCCCTTTATTTTGATGCCAAACCGAGATACCGACAAACTGCATCACAAAATAAAAAGATTGCGACGCAATATCACCGATTAGATGATTATTTAAAGCAACAATTAACCACACCGCACAACCAAGGACACCCCAGCTGTAATTTGTTAAGCGGCCCTGATCCACTAAAATCAGATTCATGACCGTCGCGATACCAGTTATTAAGCTAATCCAACCAATAAAACCAAAGTTTTGACCTAAAATAAACGCGACAACCGTTGCGCTTAGCATTAACCCCATCATGATGCGTGAGGTTTTGGTTAATGCTGTCAGATCACGTATATTCTCGCGTAAACTGAAGGTGTACCGGAGTTGTTTTGGCAACGCCTGGAGACGAAATTTAATGTTGGTCCAACGGGCAGAAGCCGAGTTTGTTAAGGCATTCATTGACATGTTAAGTTCTCCTATTGTTTTTGAGTAGCCGTGTCGGGAAGCAACGCTACGTTGTGTCTGGGCAAGTATTCTCGGTTATTGGCCGGTCTATGGGGCATGCATTATCATCCGCTAAACTCCTTCTAGTTATTTGTGATATATCACACATTATTGCTTGCCTTATTATAGCGCATCAGCCTCACTAATAAAAGTTAAATTGAATTTTATTATGATGGCCTCATTACATCACAAAAAAACCAATCATTCAACATGATTGGTTGCTCGTTTATTTTAAAATATTGTGCACGGTGGTTTGTAGTGCTGGCACAACGTCCTGTAAAAACCACGGATTCTTTTTCAACCAAATATTATTCCGTGGTGACGGATGGACAATCGGGAAATAGCGTGGCAAATAATGCACATAATTTTTCACGGTTGCTGTGATAGTATCCTTTGGTGACAAGTCGAGATAATAGCGTTGGGCATAAGCACCAATTAAAATCATCAGTTCAACATCAGGCATTTGCGCCAAAAGACGTGGATGCCATTTCTCAGCTATTCCGGCACGCGGTGGCTTATCCCCCGACTTGCCCTTACCTGGGAAATAAAAATCCATCGGAATGACACCGAACAAACCAGAATCATAAAAGGTCGTTTCATCAACGCCTAACCACTCACGCAAGCGGTCCCCAGAGGCATCATGCCACATAATGCCACTATCTTGCACTTTTCGGCTCGGTGCTTGGCCAATAATGACAATTTTGGCCGTTGCTGGTGCCGAAAAAATAGGTTGCCAACCCTTTTGGGTAAAAGCCGCATTTTCCGGATCCGCCATAATTTCTTCTAAAATTGACATACTACTTGTTATCCCCCCTAGAAATAAGTTCAGTATAACATCAATTTTTGACTCTGTCACATCTGCCTTTAATGCCCTAATGTCCAGCCCCCATCAATCGGCAAAACCGCACCATTAATGTAATCAGCCTGTGGACTGGTTAAATATAACGTCAAATCAGCGACTTCTTGCGCGGTAGCCCAACGACGGGCAGGCGTTTGGGCTACGACTTGTTTGGCCATCGCTCCCTCACCAGCAAAATCAGCCGCGTTCATCGGCGTCGCAATCGCCCCTGGGGCAATGGCATTAACATGTAACCCTTGCGGTGCATAATCAAAGGCGAGCTGCTTGGTATAACCAATAATGGCATGCTTACTCGTGGTATAAGCGGCCCCGCCACCACCAGCCGAAAAACCTGCAATCGAGGCCATATTAACGATATGGCCATAGCCACGCGCCAGCATCGCCGGTAATACGGCATTACTTAAAATAAACATTGGCGTTAGATTCGTGTCGAGTACGCGCTGCCATTCTGCCAAATTAGTGGCCAACGACGGCTGATAGTCATCGAGCACACCAGCCGTGTTGAGTAAAATATCAAAATCAACACGATTAGTCAGGTCAGTCGCTAGCGCGGTTAAGGCATCATGGTCCCGTAAATCAATTTGATAAGTTTGTAAACGCGGATGCACCAGCGAAATAGGTTGAAAGTCCAACGCATAGACGTTCGCCCCTGCAGCCAAATAAGTCTCAAGTTGCGAAAAACCGATGCCTGAAGCGGCACCGGTTACTAAAATATGCTTGTTTTGATAATCTTGTTCAATCATTATTTACTCAAATCCACAATTTTACTCAACGCGTAAATGACAACACCACCAATAATCAGTGAGGCCAATTCACCTGGTACTAAACTCACATAATACGCCAGCCATTGCGCCATCAGACCACCTTTAGCCCCTGACGGGAAGGCACCACTAGCACCAATATTAAAGGCAAAAGTAAATTCGGCCGCCAAAATCGCCATCCCCAACGTCGATACGACAACGGTACTGATAATAATTTTGATTAAGGCACTAGTAACACGTCGTGCCAAAAGATACGTCACCCCAGTCATAATCACGGTCCCCAGTGTCCCAAATACCCAGTCAATCCAACCAAGTGGTGAGACCAAGTTTGCAATAAAGACCCCAGTCCCTAATGCCACCACATAGCGCTTGTTCCAAGCGGCCAAATGATTAAGCCCTTCCGAAGCGCGTAATTGGACTGGTCCAAAAGCAATCGGTTGAATCACGAACGTAATTGCTGCGTAAATCGCTGCTACTACCGCAATTAGGGTGATGTTATGCGCCTGACGGTCGTTAGTTGTTGTTAAATTTTTTTGCATGATGGCAATCTCCTAGTTTTTTTAAGCGGGATGGTTGATGAACCGCTAATTACCAGCATAACATAGGGCGAAAAAAAAAGCCACGCAACGCGTGGCCTTTAAGATTAGATGTTACCGTCATCCATAAAGTCCTTCAATTGCTTTGAACGACTTGGGTGGCGCAACTTACGCAAAGCTTTTGCTTCGATTTGACGAATTCGTTCACGGGTAACCCCAAAGACACGACCGACTTCTTCAAGTGTCCGGGTACGACCGTCTTCCAAACCAAAACGCAAACGCAAGACATTTTCTTCACGATCAGTTAACGTTTCCAAAACTGATTCTAATTGGTCACGCAACATTTCATAAGCAGCTGAGTCAGCTGGTGAAATGGCTTCATTGTCTTCAATGAAGTCGCCCAAATGTGAATCATCCTCTTCACCGATTGGTGTTTCCAATGACACGGGTTCTTGGGCAATCTTCAAGATTTCACGGACCTTATCTGGTGTCAAATCCATTTCAGCCCCAATTTCTTCAGGCAAAGGTTCACGACCCAAATCTTGCAACAATTGACGTTGGATACGAATCAACTTGTTAATGGTTTCCACCATGTGAACTGGAATACGGATAGTACGGGCTTGGTCGGCGATGGCACGTGTAATGGCTTGACGAATCCACCAAGTGGCATAAGTTGAGAACTTAAAGCCCTTCGTGTAATCAAACTTGTCAACAGCCTTCATCAAGCCCATGTTACCTTCTTGAATCAAATCCAAGAATTGCATCCCACGACCAACATAACGCTTGGCAATTGAGACCACCAAACGCAAGTTAGCTTCCGCCAATTCTTGCTTGGCTTCCACATCACCAGCTTCAATACGCTTGGCAATGTTAATTTCTTCATCACCCTTTAGCAAGTTTACGCGGCCGATCTCTTTCAAATACATCCGCACAGGATCATTGATTTTAATCCCAGCTGGTGTATCTTCAGCTTGATCAAGTTCTTCTTTAGAAGGCTTGTTTTGCTTTGCTTGCAAGACTTCTGGTGCTGGTTCACCCTTTTCATCCACGATGGCCACACCAGCATCTTCAACTTTTTCCATCAAGCGTTCAATATTTTCACCATCCAAATGGAACGGTTCTGCCAAACGTTCTGACAAAGTGGCATACGTCACTTCTTTGGCTGGCTTATATTCAGCAATCAACGCTTTGACGGCTTTGTCATATTCTGGGCTCTTAATAATCCCTGACTTCTTAGCCGCTTTTGGCTTTGATGCACGACCGGCAGCAGCAGCTTCCTCTGGTGTTTTACCTTGTGCCAAAGCGAGTAACTCCGCTTTCTTGGCACGGCTATTATATGAAATGTTTTGTGAATCAAGATAATCTTTGATATCTGAGATTTTGCTTGAAGATAAATTAGTTGCCATGTCTTACTTCTCCTAATATACGGGTTAAACGCTATCACCGGATCTTTGGCCTAAGCCACTTACCCTGAATGTTGTTTCTTGAGGTTGATCAATTCTGTCATCAGTTGCAACAACTTGGTGTCATCATGTTGTTGCTTCGCGACGTTGATCAATTGTTGTAATTCTTGTACGCGTGCTTCAATCGGCGCCTCTTCCATAATAATTTGCAAATAATCACGAATCGCCTCATGCTCAATGGTGAGGTCACCATAAGCCCGATCAATAGCCATAATTTTTTGATTTAAAGCTGGTTTCTGGATAAAATCCATAAACTGCGCTAAATCAAATGGTTCTGGATGTTGCCCTTGATAAATGGCCGCCAACATCATCAATAATTGATAATCTGGATGCACAAACGCAAACCCCGTGGTCGCTTTGACCTGGGCCAATACCTGTGGTGACTTAATCATGGCCATAAGCAAGGCGCGTTCCGCCTGCTCAACTTTAGTTAAGCGTTGCCCAACCCGCGGTTCGCTATCAGCTGGTGCTGCGGGTGGTGGTGTCATTTGATCCGTGTAGGCTTTTGGCGTACGTTTTGAATAATTTTGCGTAGCAGCTGGTCTGGCCCGACTTTGGGCCAACGTTTGTTGCAATTGTGCCTGCAACGCTTGTTTTGAAGTGCCAAACTCATTGGCGATTTTGGTCAGTTGTAAATCTTGTTCAACTGGCGTGGCTTGTTGCAAGGTTTGCATCACCTCTTGCAAAAAAGCCAGATACTGCACTTGGTTGCTGAGATTTTTCCCAGTCCGAGCAGCGTTGACCAAGAATTCAACCGGTGTTTGAATATTTTGTTCCAAGGCTTGTTGCAAGGCAGCTGTGCCACGCTGAATCCGCAGGTCATCCGGATCCAATTGATCTGGTAAATGTACGATCCCAATCTCAACTTGTTGCGCATGCGTGCGAATTAACGTAATCGCGCGTTTGGCTGCCTTTTGGCCTGCTTCATCCCCATCGTAAACGAGTAAAATACGCTGGGCAACCCGTGCCAATTGCTGAACATGTTCCGGGGTTAAAGCCGTTCCCATCGTGGCAACACCCATGGTTTTGCCCGCCATGTCTGCCGAAATGACATCCATAAAGCCTTCAAAAACCAGCGCTGTATTGGTTTGTCGCATCTGATTTTTAGCACGATCAAAATTATAAAGAATTTTGCCTTTTGTGAAAAATGGACTTTCTGGGCTGTTCATATATTTGATGGTGTTATCTGACGCGAGTGCACGCCCAGAAAAACCAACCACTTGGCCACGTGCCGTCTTGATTGGCCACACAATCCGTCCCGCAAAACGATCACGCATCACGCCTTGATCATTTGTAATAAACAATTCTGATGCTTGCAGGATATCTGGTGCGATATTTTGATCCTTGGCATATTGCAATAACACATTGTCATCCGGCGCAAAGCCAATCCCAAATTGCTTGATGACCGCATCAGATAACTGCCGCTTATCGTGTAAATAAGCTAAAGCTGTTTCGCCTGATGTGGTATTTAATAAAATATGCTGATACAACCGTTGTGCCGCGGAATGCAAATCATAAATCGCTTGCGTGCGACTATCAATGGGATGCGCGGCTTGCACTGTTAATTGTTGATCAACTGGCATATCCGCTTTTTCCGCCAAAGATAGGACCGCTTCAGGATAGCTCAGTCCCTCTTTTTCCATGATAAAAGAAAAAACAGAGCCTGAACGGCCACAAGAAAAACAGTTAAAGACTTGCTTATTTTCTTCGACGAAGAGTGATGGATGGCGATCATCATGGAAAGGACACGATCCGTTCCATTGGCGACCACGTTTGACCAATTGTGTATATTCCCCGATCACATCAACGATATTCACTTTTTTACGCACTTCATCAATGAAGGCATCTGGGATTCGACTTGCCATGGCCGCCTTTCAATAATAAAAGTCGCAGGCCACAGTCTGCGACACGATTGAACTGTACAAAAAATTATACGTTTTTACACGCCACTTGTCAAGGTATTTGTTTCGGTGCAATCGTTGATATGACGGCATTTTTATTTTTACGTTGCCAGATTATGTAAACTAAAAAGGACGTGAGCTCGTTAACGCTCAACCAAAAATTGACAACCTTTTAACTTTTGCCTGGTTTAGATGTCCTGTATTGTGGTTTCGAGCAGTGATGACTAGTCTTTTTGCAATTTATTTTGAGGCATCTTGGCATTTTCTCATGTTCGCTCTCTGGTCAATACAGAAAATAAGCCACGACATCGACAATAAAATCCATCTTTTGATGTATTAAACTAAGATAAGTTTTTTATTATTTAAAAACTCCAATTTGTTAATGTTTCATTACTTTTCTAGTTGTGATACTATTTAATCAAGGATCTTGATATGTCAGAAAAAAATTCAACCACATTTTTTGCGACTGTTGTGTCACAAAATCATGATTTATATACCGTTGCTAAGCATCATGCGTTGGACAACGACGTTTTGTTAGCAAAAATTTCTGGTCAGTTCGCTTACAATGTTAGCACCTCGTTAGCCTATCCTGTTGTGGGCGACATTGTGGCAATAACACATTCACCTTTTGATAAAATAGCCATTATCCATCGCGTTTGTCCGCGCAAAAGTTTACTGTCACGCGTCACTTCTGGCAGCAGTCATACTGTTCAGCCAATTGCGGCCAATATCGACATTGTTTTTGTCACCACCTCACTTGATCAAAATTTCAATTTAAGTCGCATCGAACGTTACCTCTCTGTCGCTTGGGAAAGCGGTGCCCAACCGGCCATCATTTTGACAAAAGCTGATTTAGTTGTTGATTTAGTTGTTGATTTAGAAACCAAAATGGCAGCCCTTAAACAAATTGCCAAATCGTTACCTATCTTCGTGACAGACAGTCATGAGTTTGCTTCATTAAAACATTTTTTATTGGCGCAACCACAAACTGTTGTGTTTATTGGCTCATCTGGTGTCGGAAAATCAACGTTGATCAACAATCTTCTTGGTTATGAAGCCATGCAGACGAAACAAGTTCGCATGCGTGACCATAAAGGTAAACACGCCACTACCCATCGACAATTATTTCGATTAGAAAATGGTAGTCAGATAATCGATACGCCAGGTATGCGAGAGTTACAAATTGATGTTGGCAATACCGAAGAAACTTTTGAAGATATTGCACTTTTGTCGCAAAACTGTCGCTATAAAAATTGCCAACATCATGGTGAACCGGATTGCGCCATTTTTTCAGCCATAGCAAGCGGTCGCTTATCTCAAAAATGCTTCGACAATTATCAAAAAATATTACGAGAAAATAAGTACACGCAAATGTCAGCATCAGAAATTGCTGAAGATAAGTTCAATCGCTATTTTGGTAGTAAATCTGAAGCAAAGCGCGTCAGAAATCTTAAAAAAAATCGCCAAAAAGGCTATGAACAGTTTTGACTTTATCGTGACTGCAATCATGGTGACGTTAAACCCTGATTGCAAAGCCACATCCTACACCAT
>X172_European_Greenfinch__coassemble_866_pt1 | contig 15701 bp, 15 predicted proteins | sample X172_European_Greenfinch__metabat2_low_PE_006 | metagenome-assembled genome bin X172_European_Greenfinch | reverse complement strand
AAGCATACGCTGTTCCCCCAAACAAAGCCATAGCAAATGCTAGGATTGCGCCAGGTAAAGCGATTTTAGTAACTAAGTTCTTCATAGTTTTACCTTCCACTATCGATACATTTTTCTATTTGTGGTTTGTGACACATCACGCAAAGTTGTAATCATTCATCATAAATAGCAATAATTTCCCATATAAATAACAATAAATTTCCATAATATGCCAAAATTCCAGTTAATATTCTACACTCTTTTAAAATATTATCAATAATATTATGTAATTATTTTTGTAATAAATGGCAAAAACTCGTATCCATACAGCCCTCAACAACTAAAAAAGCCATGCCGACTAGTCACAAAACTAGCCCACACGGCTCATACTTATTTCACGGCATAATGCGCAGCAGCAGCGCCAAGATTAAAGCGAGAAATCGTCACCTTTTCAAATCCGACTTGCAATAATCGTTGCCCTAACGTGCGATAATCCATGAATTGTTCGGTGGTCTCATCCAGGTACTTATACTCTTGATACTTCCCTTTAGCAAATAACTTCCCAAACATTGGCATTACCTGGCCAAAATACAATTGCCAGAATGGTTTCACCAATGGGTTATCCGGTTGTGACGTTTCTAAAATGACCAACTGACCGCCTGGCTTAAGGACACGATACATTTCCTGCAAACCCAGTACTGGATCAGGTAAGTTACGCAGACCAAAGCCAATCGTCACAATATCAAACGTATTATCGTCAAACGGCAAGTCCATCGCATCCCCTTGCACTAGCGTGATTTTATCAAAATAATCGCTGACGTCGACTTTCTTTTGCCCAACCGCCAACATTTCCTCACTAAAATCAAGGCCTGTCACATGGGCCGTCGGATCACTTTTTTCCGCCAAAGCTAATGCCCAGTCAGCGGTCCCAGTCGCCAGATCAATAATGTTGGCGCCTTCTGGAAAGGTCATCCGCGCCATCACCTTTTGGCGCCACAACTTGTGTGTGCCGAGTGAGATGATATTATTCATCTTGTCATATTCAGGGGCAATCGTATTAAAAAGTGCCCGCACATCGGTATTTTTTGGTGATTGTGTCATCAGTTTTTATGCGCAAGCTGTGTCACTCACGCCTTCTCCTCTTTTATTGTAACGCCGTTAATGTCTCAAGTTCCGCTGCGAACAAGCGTCGTTGCACCTTGCCACTCGCCGTAACATGCCAGGTATTGGCTTGGTAAAAACGTTGTGGCACTTTATAGTGGGCTAACTGTTCGCGACCAAAACGCCGCAATGTCGCTGTAGATAAATCAGTCCCCATCACAACCGCGACCGGCACTGCTCCCCATTTATCATCAGGAACCCCCACGACCACCATTTTTTCCAGCCCTGGCATGGTTGCATAGGCGGCTTCGACTTCATCAGGGAAAATATTTTCTCCACCAGAACTAATCATATCGCCCTCGCGTCCTTGAATATATAAAAAGCCGTCAACATCCAGATAACCAAAGTCTTCAGTGTTAAACCACCCTGCCTGCATATTCTTAGCCAGCAGTTCGGGTTGGTTTAAATAGCCTGGGGTTAGGGTTGGTGATTTGAGCCAAACAGCCCCAGACGTTCCCGGTACTACTGGTTTCCCCGCTGCATCACGAATACTCAAACTAACGGGAAATAGTGGTTTCCCGACTGAGCCTAATTTTACTTGGGCATCAGCGGCATCCAACGCCACCACTTGTGACGCTGTTTCCGTCATACCATAGGATTGAATAATGGGAAGTTGATGCGCCGCTGCTTGTTGCAATGTGGCCGCATCTGTTGGCCCGCCACCAAGTAGTAGCGTTCTAAAGTGCGGATTATACGTCACGCCAGCTGGTAAATCCGCCAGTAATTGTTTAAGCATCACGGGGACAGCCGACATTGTGGTAATTGTATCATGAATCAGTAAGTCATTAATGTGATGCGGATCAAATTTCTCAACCAATACCACCCGCATGCCATAAATTAAACTTCGCATTAAAATGGCAAACCCACTAATATGGAAAATCGGCACCACGGCCAACCAAGCATCCTGACTGGTGAGCCCCAGATTAAGCGCACTACCCATCGCTGACATCCAATGATTATAATACGTCTGCATCACCCCTTTTGGCTGGCGTGTCGTACCCGACGTATACATCACACTCGTTACAAAGTCATCGGGATACTCAGCCACTGGTGTCACCGGTTGGCCGGCTGGCAATTGCGAAAATTTAACTTGTTGGGCTACGGCTAATTCAGCTGTGTAGGCATCATCGGTCAATAATAACGAGACACCGGCATCCGCCAATTGGTAGTTAATTTCAGCAACAGACAAGCGCCGATTAATAAAAACAATGGTTTTGCCCAATTGTTGCAGGCCCATAATAACCAAATAACCTTGTAGACTATTGGTCATGATCACGGCCACGCGTGAATTGTCATCCCCTAATGCAGCGATCTGACCCGCAATTTTTTGTGCCGTTTGGGCCACTTCTTGAAATGTTAAGTGTTGTTGTCCAGCCGAAATAGCCACGCGGTTTGGGGTTAACCGAGCGCGTTTCACCAACCAATTTTCCATGTTTTAAACCTCTTTAATCACTCTCTATCATACCACGCAGGCTTAAAATAACCTTGCATTTTTTAATTTACAGTTGTAGACTAATAGTATGATCAAACAAACACAAACAATGACAACAAGTGAATGGGAAATTATGCGCGTAATTTGGACGTTAGGAGAAGCGACCAGCCGCCAAATTATTCGCGTGATGGCACAGAAAACGGATTGGTCGCCTTCGACAATCAAAACGCTCATTTCGCGCTTACAAGCCAAAGGTTATTTAACCGATAATGGCGCTAGTCGCGACCGCTTGTATCTGCCAACGGTTGCGGAACACGAGGCCGTGACGGCAACTTTGCAGCGGACTATCCAGGCCATGTGCGCCATGTGCGTTGGTCACGCCTTGGCCGATGTGTTGGCCACCACGCCCTTGTCTCAAGACGACATCACGCGATTGCAGGCCGTCTTACAGGATAAATATGCCCAAGCACCCGACCACATTGCTTGTGATTGCTTACCACATCAAGAAGAGGAGAAGACACCCCATGAGAGATGAACATGAACAGCAACACGACCAACATCAAGACCATACAGCGATGTCTGGTTACCATATGTATCACGAACACCATGAAATGGCTATGACCCATGATGACCATGACGCATCATCATATGCACATGTCAGATGATCCTGGCATGGCGCATATGGATATGACCGATATGGCCCGCCGCTTTTGGTGGTCTTTGGCGTTGATGGTGCCCATTATTATCATTACGCCACTAATGGGTATGACTTTCCCCTTCACCTTGCAATTCCCAGGTGATACTTGGGTCACGGCTATTTTGGCCACGATCTTATATATCGTCGGCACAAAGCCCTTTTTTGTTGGGGCTAAAGCCGAGTTAGAAGCTAAAAGACCAGCAATGATGAGTTTGGTGAGTCTCAGTCTGCTCGTGACATTTTGGTACTCGATTTATGCCTTAGTGGTCAACACTTTTTGGCCAAAGGCCCATGTGATGGACTTTTTCTGGGAATTTGCGACCCTGACCGTCATTATGCTGTTGGGTCACCGCATTGAAATGGCGGCCACAATGGAAGCTGGTGATGCCACTGCCAAGTTGCGCGCCTTATTGCCTAACACCGCACACGTGAAGCACGGAGATCATTTTATGGATATGCCGGTTTCAACATTGAAGCCAGACATGGTCGTGCAAGTCTTAGCCGGTGAAGCTTTTCCTGCCGATGGGGTTATTTTATCGGGTGAAAGTCAAGTCGATGAATCTCTCATGACTGGTGAAAGCCGTTTAATTGATAAAAAGCCCGGTGTCTCGGTTGTGGGTGGGACGATTAACGGTAATGGGACCCTGTTAGTAAAAGTGACTCACGTAGGTGCCCAATCATTTATCGGAAAACTCCAATCAACATTAGCCGCCTCACAAAGTGCCAAATCACGCGTTGAAACGATTGCTGATCAAGTGGCGAGTTATCTCTTTTGGGTTGCCCTCTTAATTGCCGGTCTAAGCTTAATGATTTGGACACCACTACACGGTTTGGGCTTTGCCATTAATATTGCCGTGACTGTATTAGTCATTGCCTGCCCACACGCGCTTGGCTTAGCAGTGCCTCTCGTTATTCAACGGACTAAAGCCATTGCCGCCACGCAAGGGATTTTAATTAAGAACCACAAAGCACTGAGTTCAGCTAACCACTTGACTTATGTCTTGATGGATAAAACGGGTACATTAACCACTGGTCAATTCAAAGTCATGCAAGTCGTGACCGATAACTTTGATCAAAAAGAAGCCTTGGGCATCATGGCAGCGCTTGATGCCCAATCAACGCACCCACTAGCCCAAGGGATTGTCAGCTATGCTAAGCAACAACAAGCACCAGTATTATTAGCCACTGATGTTGAAAACATGGCGGGGTATGGCATTGCTGGGATGGTGAATGACAAGCATTACCTACTCGTTTCAGAACGGTATTTGAAGGATCATCATATCCATTACACGCCGTTGGTTGCTGATGGCACAATTTCTTATTTGCTCCAACATGATCACGTCGTGGCGGCCGTCGCCCAAGGTGATGAAATTAAGGCCACTGCGCCAACATTTATTAACTATCTGAAGGCACAACATCTCATTCCAATTCTGGTGACCGGTGATAATGCCCAAGTGGCCCAAGCTGTTGCGGATCAACTGGGTATTACCGAAATCCACGCCCAAGTATCACCACAAGAAAAAATTGCCCTGGTCAAAGATTATCAAAAACAAGGTCAGGTTATGATGATTGGTGATGGGATTAACGACGCGCCGGCGTTGGCTCAAGCAGATCTGTCAGTTGCCATTGGCGCTGGGACACAAGTGGCGCAAGCAGCGGCAGACACCGTCTTAATTGCTAATCAACTGCCAACTATTATTGATTTTCTTAAACTTGCTAAACGCGCGGATCGCAAGCAAATTGAAAACCTTTGGTGGGGGGCTGGTTATAATATCATCGCCTTACCACTGGCTGCTGGGGCACTGGCAACCTTTGGTATCATGTTAAACCCAATGATCGGTGCGATTTTAATGTCGCTATCAACGGTTATTGTCGCTTTAAACGCGATGACGCTCAAAGCTTAAAAAAACAGCAACCCTATGCTATGGGTTGCTGTTTTTTTGTTGCGCATTTAAGGCACTGAGTTGTTGTTGCATTTCACCTAACATTTTGGTTTGTAATGCCTGAACTTCTAGCATATCTGGATAATCCGTTTGAATTAAACGATCAATCTTGGCATGTAACACCCGCATTTCTTCTTCGGTTTTCAAATTCACGTGAAAATCGTTATCTGCATGTAATCGGTCATAATCTGACGACCGGTTTTGACTCATTAAAATTAACGGTGCTTGTAAAGCCGCCGTCATACTCAAAAAGAGATTCAATAAAATAAAGGGATAAGGATCAAAATTTGCGTGGAACACGTGCCAACCGTTCACCGCAATCCAAACAACCATGGTGATAATCGCCATGATAATAAAGCCCCAACTACCACCAAATTTTGCAACCTTATCTGCCACCCGCTGCCCAAACGTATAAGTCTCGCGCTGGTGCTTCTTAACATTAATGACTTTAAAATTTTTATCCGTCAAAATATGGGTCAGCTTGTGTTTCATCTGACGATTCATCTGTTGATCAGCCAGCCGCATGGCATTAATGCGGGCCAAACGATACGGTAATAAATGGGCCAAACAAATAAACGCATCACCCTGATGCTCTGGAAAGGCTTGTTGAATGGCCCGCCGTAAATTCGGCTCTAATTCAGGCAGTAAAACACCGTCCACAAATGCTGTTGCCGCACCGTCTACTAAACAATGCTGGTCCCTATTTTTGTCAATCAATGCACCAGCCTCCAATCGCTGTTATTTGCCATCATTATAGCATTATTAGCCACATAAAAAGCCTTAAAGCACCTGCTTTAAGACCAGTTAACCAATATAATTTAAACAAATAGGCTCATAATCAAGACCATCACAAGTCCCACAACGGCAATGATTGTTTCCAACACTGTCCAAATCAATAGTGTTTGCTTCACGTTCAAATCAAAGTACTCTTTAAACATCCAGAAGCCGGCATCATTCACGTGCGAAGCAGCTAATGATCCTGCCCCAATCACCAAAACCATTAAGGCTGGGTTCACATGCGAGGCAACCATCAAGGGCTGAACTAAACCAGCTGCGGTCAAGGCAGCAACCGTTGCTGAGCCTAACGCGACACGCAGAATCACGGTAATAATCCAAGCTAACAGCAATGGTGAGATAGCTGAATGGATAAACAATTGTGAAATTTGACCAGAAATACCGCCATCAATCAAAATCTGTTTAAAGGCTGCGCCACCACCAATAATCAAAAGTAACATTGCAATGGATTTGATGGCTTCTTCAACTGTGGCCATCATGTCTGGTGTTTTACGCCCTTGATGCCAACCCATTGCCCACATCGCAAACACCAAAGAGATAATCATCGCTGCGACCGGATTACCAATCATGGTGATAAATGCTGCCATCCCCGTTGGGTTTTTAAAAGGTTGACCATCATTGTAAATAATCGTGTACGTTGTTGTGATTCCCATTAACAAAACGGGGAACAATGATGTCAACACAGAAATACCAAAGCTTGGTGTTTCTGACAACACAAATTGCTTTTCTTTACCAAAAGCGGTCAATTGTCGCTTAATCACAAAGGCATCTGGCGCAAATTTTTGGGCCAACTTAGTAAATAGTGGCCCAGCGATAATCGCCGCTGGTACCGCAACAATTAAGCCATAAACCAAAACCGTTCCAGGGTTGGCACCCAACGCACCAGAAATCGCCGTTGGGGCTGGATGCGGTGGCAAGAAACCATGGGTGACTGACAAAGCTGCTGCCATGGGAATACCAAGATAAAGCAAGGGTACGGCGGCTTCCAGCGCAATCGCAAAGACGATGGGAATCAACAAGACCATCCCAACTTCAAAGAAGAGCGCAATCCCAATAATAAAGGCCGCAACCATGATGGCCAGTTGGACACGTTGCTTACCAAATTTGTCAATTAATGTATGGGCAATCCGATAAGCCCCACCCGCATCAGCGACCAAACGGCCTAAAATAGCACCAAATCCAAAAACAATCGCCAACTCACCTAAAGATGAGCCAATCCCATTTTGAATTGACACGGGAATCTGTTGGAGTTTCATCCCCAATCCCAAGCCAACAACACTCGCCGTTAAAATCAACGCAATAAACGTATTGATTTTAAACTTAATAATGAGTAACAAGAGGAATAAAATTCCAAGGGCCAAGACAACGAAAGACATCATAATGCTTTCTCCATTCTATGTTCAACACTGTGCCAAAACTTATTTTGAATAACCGCAACCTGTTTTCAGTTGGTTTTCTGTATACTCATTACAAGGGTGTAAGTGCTTTTTATGTTATTGTAAACGCTTTCAACAAAATATATTCTATCACAGGCTGTTATAAAAAACTACTACCTCTGCTGACATTTAATACTTTGCTGATTTTACGGCCTTATTTAAGTGTAATTTAATGTAAAAGTGTATAATAGAATGTGTTGATAATTTTTCATCTAAAATTAAGGAGAATCACACATGCGTAAGTACATCGCAGAATTCCTCGGCACATTTATCCTAGTCGCCGTTGGAACTGGTAGCATTGTTTATTCAGCTGCTACAGCACCATCACCACTCACCATTGCCCTAGCCTTTGGCTTGGCACTAACTGGTGGTATTTATGCCTTTGCACAAATTTCAGGTGCCCACTTTAACCCAGCCGTTTCATTAGCAATGGCCATTCAAAAGCGTCTCTCATGGCTTGAATTTGTTGGTTATGTGATTGCGCAATTGCTTGGGGCTTTGGTTGCTTCACTTGCCGTTTACGGTGGTATCTCAGCCTACTTGAAGTCAGCTACTGTGACGCAAGCATTGTCAGGTCAAAAGATGACTGTGCAACAATTCGTTGACATTGCTGGTTTGGGACAAACAAACTTTGCCAATGGTCAAGCCTTGACAGCCTTCATGTTCGAATTAGTTTTGACTTTCTTATTCGTCCTTGTGATTTTGATTGTCACAAAGTCAGCTAGCGTACCAGCACCCCTTGTAATCGGTATCTTATTGGCAGCCTTCATTATTGTCGCATTGCCAATTACTGGTGGTGCCCTTAACCCAGCACGTGCTTTGTCACCCGTTATCTTTGTGAAGGGTAACGCGCTTGGTCACGTTTGGGTCTATGTTGTCGCTGATTTGCTTGGTGGTGTATTAGCAGCCTTTGCCGCTAACTACCTCAACAAAGATGTTGACGCAGCCGCTTAAATCAACAATATAAAAAGCAGCGCTTGATGCGCTGCTTTTTATATTGTCCTTAGTTGTCTCGGGAAATCTGTTGGGATAGCGCCACTAATCGTGGTTGTGCCACCATCAAAAGGTAATGGCACAGTGATAGTTGCTGCATGTAGCATCATGCGTGTCGCAGATGTTTCTGGCTGATAAAGTGGATCCCCAATAATGGGATGACCAATGCTTGCCAGATGAACCCGTATTTGGTGCATCCGCCCAGTATCCAATTGCACCCGTAGCAATGAATTTTGATAAACAGTATGCCTTAGTGCCCAATAGGTTCTAGCGGGTTGGGACGCGATGCCATTGATGACCCGTCGGCGTTCATCGTGTGGATCAATACCAATCGGTGTGTTGATCTCACCCGCTGGCTTGTCCACTGCGCCCTGTACCCAAGCCAAATACGTCCGTTTAATCGCTTTTTGCGCGAGCAACCGATTGAGAATAGGCACAACCACAGGATTTTTCGCCACAATCACGGCACCCGATGTATCACGATCAATCCGATGCACCATATAAGGTCGTGCCGGTTGGCCTGCACTCATGAGATGACGTGCTTGGAAATCCACCGCTAAATAATTCAGCAACGTATCCGCTTCATGCGGTGCATGTGGATGCATTTTCATGCCGGCTGGCTTATCGACTACGACGAAATCATCATTTTCAAAAATAATCGGTACCGTTGCTTGTGCATTTGGCGTATAATGCGATTCACTAGTCCGAAAATCTACCGCATCAAATATTAATTCCAGTTGATCCTCTGCTTGAAACACATAATTAGTGGACACCGCTTGCCCATTGATGTGAATATGCTGCTTTTGTCGCAAAGCCCCACGTAACCGTTGCGGGATCAACCAAGCTTTTAAAGTGTCTTTTACTGACTGTCCAACGCGCACCGTCGGCACTGTCATGCGATAAATCCAAGTTGTCATGCCTGATTGTCCGTTTGTTGCGCTGCTTTGTCAGCCGCGACCAGATGATAGACAACTTTCCCACTATCATCTAATGATACATATAATAATTGCGTTTCCTCGGCATCAAAAAAGCCCAGATTGACAATATATTTTCCTTGGTGCGTCTCTAATCCTTGGAACGCTTTTTTCATAATATGTTGAATCACGCCAACATTTTCAATTTGTTCATTAGCGGCTCGTACGGCCTCATGTAACGACTCACCATCATCTAAGTGTTGCTTGATGATCGTCACCTTGACGTAGGCTGGAAAACCATATAGTCGTGACTCTTGTTCATCGTCACGCGCAATGGCTGATACATAGCCTTGCTTTTCCCAGTAACGCAATTGGCGCGTTGATACGCCCGTCATCCGTGCCAGTTCACCAATTCGAAACTGTAAATTATCAAAGGTTGGTTTCTTAAATTTCCCGATATGCTTCGCATGAGATTCTTCAGTCATGATATTTGCCTCTAAGAGTATTATATTCTTGTCAACTTAGTTGTCAAATTTTTGCTGAAAGACGGCTTCCCATTGCGCCAAAATTGGCGCAATTTTAAAGTCTTCAACCCGTTGTAAACTTTTTTGGGCATAGGCTGCACGTTGGTCCACATCTTGTAACAAGGGTTCAATCGCAGTATATAATGCATCTACATCAGCATTGGGGGTTAAAATTCCATGCGCGCCTTCAGCTAATACTTCCGCAGAACCCGTATTACGCATCGCTGCAATTGGTAAACCAAAGCTCATCGCTTCGGCCAATACCAATGGTAGCCCTTCCCAGCGTGACGTCTGAACAAATAAACTTGCTTGACGATAGTGTTCACGCAAGGCATCATCTTTCAATGGTCCACGATAAATGATTTTATCTGCGACTTGATGTTGATCAATCAGTGCTTCAAATGTCGCCATATCCTCGGCTGAGCCACCACCAGCAATCGCTAATTGCCAATCGGCTGGTAATTTGTCAGCGAGTTTCACTGCAAAATCAATCCCTTTATGCTGAATCGCAATTCTTGCCGTGAAAGCGATCACTTTCTGATTTAGATCGGCTTGCCCACTGGGCGTAATCGTCAAGGGGTTCCAAATTTTGACTGTCCGGTTATAAGCAGAAAAACCTGCTAAATCAGAATCCGTTAACGCCACAATCACATCCAAAGCCCGTAATCCCGCATTAAATTCATCCTGCATCGCCGCGTAATATTGCGTTTGATAGGTTGTCACATTATTGTGCATCCAACCAATCAATTGGGTATTAGGCAACGTTAATTGTGCCGCAAAGCTCGATAATAAGCCCCCTGCCAAAATTACAACATCAAACTGGCGCGCAACCGTTTCAAATTCACAAATTTGTTGCGCAAAACGTTCAAAAGGTTGCGCATCATTATCTAAGGTTACCGGCGTCTCACTCACTAATAACGGCGCCGCCAACGTATAAAAAGGTGGCATATCAGAAAAACTGTAATAGGTGACATCATGGGTTGCTGCTAGGGCATTCCCCACAACGGTTGTTGCCCGCTTCATGCCACCCAAACCAATATTTTCTAAACCAATTAAAATCTTCATCCTATGCCTCCCAATTAACATCATTTCTATTGTATCAAAAAAAGCCCGTTGCGTTATCGTATCGCAATCCGCGGCTTTTTTGTTCGTGATTATTCACTTTGACTCCAGTCATCAGCATTTCGTGGCATCAAACGCGTCGAATCCGTTTTTTCATCGTGTATTTCTGGCGCGTCCGTCACATACTGACTCAAAGTTGATTTATTGCCATTCTTGGCAAACAAGCTCTTTGAGGCTTTACCTAATGTCTTGTTTTGTTCTTGCAGACGTTTGATTGTCGCACGCTTACTATAGTCAAACTTGTTCGCATCAACTGGCTTAAAGCCGTCTGGCGTGTAGAAGCGCAGCAGGTTCTTCTGGTTAAGACTATCTGACATATCTAATTTTTCGTTAACCGCTGCTTCAATACTGTCCAACGTTTTCTGCAATTCTGGCGTTGGTTCTGTAATCATTTGATTAGTCTGCACATTCCAGTAACGTCCAGAAAGACTCGCATACTGTGGCGTGATCCAATCTTTGTTTCTAAACGCCACAATTTGTTCATGCTGTTTACTCAATAAGTCTTGGCCAAATTGAATATAACGCTGCGTCGTAATGCCGAGTAAATGCTCAAGCGTTGGCGCCACATCGATTTCACCACCAAAGGTATGATCAATATAACCATCCGTCATGCCTGGCACATGGATCATAAATGGCACACGCTGTAAGTTCGCGTTGTCCAAGTCACTCCATTGGCTTTCATCTTTGCCCAAAATTGGCGCTAAATATTTCGCATCCGTGTTCGAGATACCATAATGATCCCCATACAAAACAACTGCAGTATTGTCATACAAGCCTGATTTTTTCAGATAATCAAAGAATTCTTTCACTGACTGGTCTAAATAGTGATTCGTGATAAAGTAGTTATCGACAATTTTAGACCCACTATTGGTCGTGACAAAGTTAGGATCTTGATCTTCTTTATCTAACGTGAACGGTGTGTGGTTCGTCACGGTGAGGTATTTCGCATAAAACGGTTGCTGTAGCTGCTCCAAATAAGGAATCGACTCTTGGAACAACAATTTATCTTTCAGACCCCAGGTCGTGGCCTTTTGTCCCGTCAAATCGAAATAGTCACCCGAGACCCAGTTTTGATAACCCATATGCTTATAAACATTGTTACGATTCCAGAAAGTGCCAATGTTACCATGGAAAACCGCACTTGAATAGTTCGCTCGCTGGTTCAAAATTGCTGGCATCGCTTGGAACGTCTGGTCATTGCCAAGCTTTGAGAACAATGACCCTTGCGGCAACCCAAACGTCGACGTCTCTAACATATTTTCCGCATCGGAGGTCTTACCCTGCCCCACTTCGTTAAAGAAATTATCAAAGGCTAAGGTACTTTGACTGTGATACAGACTATTCAAAAACGGCGTCACTTCTTGTCCGTTAATCTTACGATCAATTGACATTTGCTGGAAACTTTCCAAGTGAATGACAATCACGTTTTTGCCTTTGGCACGCCCAAAGAATTGCGGATTGAGGGCCGCATAGTGTTTATTTACATAATTTTTAACTTGCGTAAATTCGGACGGTGTGGCACTTTTGCGCACTTGACTCGTTTGATAAGTATTAATGGCATCATAAATCGTAAACGGTCCTAGACCCAGATATTTAACCATGTACTCCCGATCAAATTGGCGGGTTAACAGTTGTGGCCGATCAATATCGGATAAAAACAAATTGGCCATGAGCACAAACACCCCAACTGTTAGCCATTTAAAGGGTTGAAAACGCGGTAATGGTCGTGGATCCAACTTGATTTTCCGTGCCAATATTAAGCCAAGCAACACCAAAATATCTAACCAAAATAAGATATCATGGAAGCCAAAGGCAATCGCCCCCGCTGCTTTGCCACCTTGGTTGACCGTACTATAGCCGAGCATGGTATTGATGGACATGAAATCCGAGAATTCTCGAAAATACACCACATTCAGATACAGCAATAGCGTTAAGACCGTATCTAAAATTAACAACGTGCCGTAATAGAGCTGCTTGGGTTTAATAAATAACGTCAAGCTGAATAAAATCATTGTAAATCCAATTGGATTCACTAACATTAACAACACCTGTAACGGATCTTGGACATGTAACCATTCAAAGTCAACACCGTAGGCTAAAATAGTCTTTAAGGTAAACAGCGTCAGGACCCAAGCAAAAAATCCGCGTCGCGTATTGAGTTGTCGCAGCCAATTTTTTGGCGCTAATGTCCTCTGCCAGAACTGTTTCAAGCTTTTTTTTACACGATTTTTCATAATCTCCATTATACCAATAAAGCGATACACCTTGCGTTAAAACTTGTTATAATACTCGTATGACAATAGAAATCAAACATCAAATTGGGCTAGGTCCCATCCATGACGACGCCCTGACCATTCGCACAATCGTTTTTGTGGCCGAACAAGGTGTCCCAATGCAACTTGAGCTAGATGATCCAGCCATTGAAGCAACGGCCTTGCACATTGTGGCTTATGTTGACGGTAAATTGGCTGGTACGGCCCGCGTTTTTGAAGAGCAACCTGGGGTTTGGCATGTCCAACGCGTGGCAACCCTTTATCCAATGCGCGGTCAAGGCCTCGGACGCCAATTATTCGCCTACATTGAAAAATTAGCCCCAGGTTACCATATCCAAGCCCTTGAACTAGGGGCACAAGTTCAAGCAAAAGGCTTCTACGAAAACTTAGGTTTCCAAGCTTTTGGCGATGAATTCTACGAGGCAGACATTTTACATATCAACATGAAAAAAGAATTGGTGTAAATCAATTCTTTTTTTCGTAGGCCACTTCGACCTGAATCTTGTACGGCTGTTGGACAGCGAGCAACGCCGTGCGCGTCGCAACATGTCCCATGCCCCCAGTAATCACGACGGATGACAAAGCCAGTCGATAGGTCATCATGGCCTGATGTGTAGGTGTCATACCAACCATGACCAGTGTGCCAAGTTCACGCGCTTGTAATTGGTTAATGCCACCCATAATTTTGATGTCACCAGCAACTTCAACCATATCAAAATAGGGCAAAAGCGTGCCTGGGTGATTCGCAAAAATCACATCGTGCTGTAAAATAATTTGCCGTTGTGCCTGTTCACCAAGATGGCCATAATCTTGTTTCATCAGCCCGAGTTGCATCAACGCCGTGGCTAATTGCGTGATATTGTCTTGCTGCGTGGCATTGACCGTCACTTCACCCAGCATCACATGTTGCCGTTGATATAACCCATTAGCGGGTACAATAACTTCATGCACAGCCGCTTTTTCTTCCTCAAGCTGCGGGCCGCCTAAAACTTTCTCAATTTTTGGCGAAATATCCCATTTGACCACAGTATTTGTAAAATAGTAAATAATATTTAAAACGACAAAATAAGCCAAGATAACAAAAACAATGGCAATCATTGCCCCGCGTAGCCAACGCCCATTGGCCAAAAAACGATAGGCAATATATAACACATACCAGACGCCGATAGCACTAACAGCCGTATAAATTCGATTTTTTGTTTTAGAATTCGTTGAAAAATAGCCCAAATAGCTATTCACTAAATCAAGTAACGTAAACACTTATTGGCCACCTCCTGTCGGCGTTGTCTCAGGAATCGTTGCACTCACCGCTTTGTCTGCTGGTACCTGAGACGTTGAACTACTGACAGCTGACGACGAGGCCGGCGTACTATTTGCCGAAACGTCAGCTTGTTGCGACGATGATGAGGATGATGCTGGCAACGACGACGTCACAGCCGAAGAGGATATCACGTTAGTTGACGATAATGACGTACTGCTAGGAACCGATTCAGTCACATGCGATGAACTCGTCACCGATGACAGCACACTTGTTTGTCGTGGTGCAACTTGGCCACCCTCTTTGGTACCAGTTGCAACATTGACAGCAAGATTCCCTGCACTAATCGCAATAATCAATGACACAATTGCTGCCGGTGTTAAAAAAGGCGGTGTCCGATATTTCTTAGTCATAATTCCCCCAAGAACTAAAAGCTGCTGATATCAATACATGTCACGCTATCTCTCAGTAAAAATATCCCTATAAGCAACGAAAACCCGCAACTGCTTGCGGGCGGACATTTTTATAAAATATTTTAGGAGATTTTATTTTTTAGGGAGATTGAGATTGGAGAGAGAGCGTCCGTTGATTCGTTGTTTGATATCAACACTTGTTGATGTATATAATATAACTATTAGAAATTAAATGGAGATTAAAGCAGATGAGACAATATCAGGCCTATTTTATTGATTTAGATGGGACCATTTACCAAGGTACAAGACAATATCCGGCAGGTAAACGTTTCATTGAACGGTTACGTGCGCAACAGATTCCTTACCTCTTCGTCACAAATAACTCAACTAAAACGCCTGAAGCGGTTGCCGATAACTTAAGTCAAAATCATGGGATTGTGACAACACCAGATCAAGTCTATACTAGTGCAATGGCAACGGCGGATTATCTCAAGACCCATGTACCTGATCAAGCTAAAATTTTGGTCATCGGCGAAGCTGGTTTACGAACAGCCATCCAGTCCGCCGGTTACACACTTGTGGCTGATCATCAGGCGGATGTTGTCGTCATGGGCTTAGATCGCCAATTCACTTATGACAAATTGGTTCAAGCCACTTTGGCCATTCAAGCTGGTGCACTGTTTATTGCCACTAATTGTGATACCAATTTACCAACTGAAGCCGGTATGCTACCTGGTGCTGGCACATTGGTGAGCGCGCTA
>X172_European_Greenfinch__coassemble_920_pt1 | contig 20339 bp, 19 predicted proteins | sample X172_European_Greenfinch__metabat2_low_PE_006 | metagenome-assembled genome bin X172_European_Greenfinch | reverse complement strand
ATCAAGTGCTGCGCACCATGACACAGCGGCAGTCGCGTCATCAGTACCTGAAAAACCAGTGACACGACAGGCTGATGATAAGCTGACAACGGCTTATCGGCAATTGCCGGCGATGACGATTGGGGATGTGAGTTTTGGTTTTATGACAGTGAATGGGCAATGGCAACAAGATCCCACAACCTTACAATGGTGGCAACTCGCGCAAAATATTGTGATTGATACCCGCGATCGTGGTCAGGGATTTGGGGTCGATACGGCGAGTTTTACCTTTAAAACTATCAGTAGCCAAAGTCACTTTCAATTAACTACCCAAGGTGATGTGTCTGGTACACGCTACGACGGGACTTACCAGTCACCAACTGCAACGCAACCAGACGCGATGAGTTATTTGGAGTGGCAGACGCCAGATCATCAATTGCGCGCAGTGTATGTCATTGCGCCGACGATGGCATTATGTAATTTGGTCGTTAATCAAATCATACAATCATATCGTGGGTAGGGCTTGACGTTTTGTGCATGACAAGGCATAATAAGAGATAATAACGTTGGTAAACGATGAGATCATGTGGCGATGGTTGAGGGCATCAACGCTTCGAGTGTCTGCTTCGGCAGGAAATCAGGTGGAACCGCGCGCAAGCGTCCTGATGTCAATTGATTTTGGCATCGGGACGCTTTTTGTTTGGGTGCAGAAAGGACAGATTGTGATGACACCAGCAAGAGAATTTGAAGCTTATTTTGATGATCCCGATATCCCTGAACAACACTTGGCGCAGTTGCAACGCGTGCGTCAGTTTGTCCATGAGATTTATCCAGACATTACGGAACGGGTTGCCTATGCCATGCCAGGTTTTTATCCGGTGGAAGGGAAAAAAGCAACCGAAACACTGCTCTTTGTAATGGCACAAAAAAATTGGTTGGGCATCTACGCGTTGCCAGAATTTAATGAGACCTATCAAGATTTTTTAACTGCTGAGCACCTGCAAATGGGTAAAGGGTCAATTCAAGTCCCTTATGATTATCCAGCCGATAAATTACGCACATTGGTTGGAAAAATTATGCTGTATAATTTGAAACGATTTCATTTCAATGTGCCAGCCACCACGTTACAATTTGCCTAACTGGATGGTGCGAATAAGTAGCCGTCAGGGCGTCAAAAATAAGGAGTAAAACATGACAAATAAATTATCAATGCAAGATATTATTTTAACGTTGCAACAATACTGGGCGAAGCAAGGTGCAAACCTGATGCAAGCCTACGATAATGAAGTGGGGGCCGGTACCCAATCCCCTTACACATTCCTGCGCGCTAATGGACCAGAACCTTGGAACGCAGCTTATGTTCAACCTTCTCGCCGACCAGCCGATGGCCGTTATGGGGATAACCCCAACCGTTTGTTCCAACACCACCAATTCCAAGTGGTGATGAAGCCTAGTCCTGTTAATATCCAAGAGCTTTACTTGGGTTCATTGGAAGCCTTGGGTATTACGCCACTAGAACATGATATTCGTTTCGTTGAAGACAATTGGGAAAACCCTTCAATGGGTGCGGCTGGTATTGGTTGGGAAGTTTGGCTTGACGGCATGGAAGTCACGCAATTTACGTATTTCCAACAAGTTGGTGGGATTGAAGTCGATTCTGTCACGGCTGAAGTAACGTATGGTTTGGAACGTTTGGCTTCTTATATTCAAGATGTCCCAACTGTTTATGATTTAGAATGGGGCAATGGTGTCCTTTATGGTGATATTTTCAAGGAACCTGAATTTGAACATTCAACTTACGCCTTTGAAGCGTCAGATCAAGACATGCTCTTGCGTCATTTTGACGAATATGAAGCCGAAGCGACACGTTTGTTGGGCCTTGGCTTAGTGCACCCAGCCTATGACTACATTTTGAAGTCATCACATACCTTTAATTTATTGGATGCCCGCGGCACTGTGTCTGTGACGGAGCGTGCAGGGTACCTTCACCGGATTCGAACAATGGCACGCCAAGTATCAAAGGTTTTCATCGAAGAACGGGCTAAGTTAGGCTTCCCTTTGTTGAAAGACGAAGCCTTGCGGGAAAAGTATCTGGGTGAAAATGGTAAATACACGGTGGATGAAACAGTCTAACGGATCGCAATAGACTTGACGGTTATTCGTCAGGTTGATGTGGGTTACAAACTAAAATTGGAGAAATCAAGATGTCAACATTTTTACTAGAAATTGGATTGGAAGAAGTGCCGGCGCATTTGGTCACCCCATCAGAAGCGCAACTGGTAACGCGGACAGCAGCCTTTTTAGCCGAACATCGCTTAGCTGTAGGGGAAATTAAGGCTTATTCAACGCCTCGTCGTTTGGCCGTACAATTATTGGATGTCGCTGCTGAATCAGAAACTTTGTCAGAAGAAAAGCGTGGGCCTTCAATTGACCGTGCAAAAGATGAACAAGGCAACTGGACAAAGGCGGCCCAAGGTTTTGCGCGCGGCCAAGGGGCAACGCCGGAAGACTTTGAAGAACGTGATGGCTATGTCTGGCTAACAAAGACAACGCCTGGTGTGCCAGCGGCAGAAATTTTAGCGCAAATTGGCGATGAAGTTGTCGCACAAATGAAGTTCTCAACGTACATGAAGTGGGCCAACAATGCCTTCTTATATGTGCGCCCAATTCGTTGGTTGGTCGCCTTATTGGATGACAAGGTGCTGGATTTCAGTATTTTAGATGTTCAAACAGACCGGATCACGCGGGGTCATCGTTTCTTGTCAGACGAACAAGTGACGATCCCAACGGCTGAGGATTATGTGGAAACGTTAAGAGCTGCGCATGTGTTGGTTGATGCCGACGAACGTCGCGCAACAATCAGCCAACAGTTGGCAGCCATTGCGCAAGAAAATGGCTGGGTGTTGCAACTTGATTCTGACAAGTCACAAGACTTATTGGAAGAAGTCAACAACATTGTGGAATGGCCAACGGCCTTTGCGGGTAGCTTTGATGAAAAGTATTTGGCCGTACCAGATGATGTGTTGATGACCTCAATGCGTGAACACCAACGTTTCTTTTATGTGACCGATCAATCAGGTCAACTCTTGCCACATTTCCTATCAGTTCGTAATGGGAATGATGAACATTTGCGTAACGTGATTGCTGGTAACGAAAAGGTGCTGGTGGCACGTTTGGAAGATGCTGAATTTTTCTATCATGAAGACCAACAAAAGACGATTGCAGATTATATGGCAAAAGTTGAAAAATTGGTGTTCCATGAAAAGATCGGGACAGTTTACGAACATATGCAACGTGTCGGCCTTTTGGCAGCTGAATTAGCGGATCGATTAGGTTTCGATGAGACGAAGAAAGCTGATTTGGCACGTGCAGCTGATATTTATAAGTTTGATTTGATGACGGGCATGGTCGGCGAGTTTGACGAATTGCAAGGTATTATGGGTGAACACTATGGGCAATTGTTCGGTGAAAATACTGCAGTTGCAACAGCCGTACGCGAACATTACATGCCAACGTCTGCTGTCGGTGAAGTAGCCCAATCAGATATTGGGGCTGTCTTAGCGATTGCTGATAAATTAGATACCTTGGTGACATTCTTTGCGGCCGATCTTGTCCCATCAGGGTCAAATGACCCTTATGGTTTGCGACGTGCAGCGACAGGGATTGTCCGTACGTTACAAGCCAAGCAGTGGCGAATTGCGTTAGCGCCATTGCTTGAAAGCTTTATTGCCAAAACAGGTGAGGTATCAAGTCATGCTGATACTGCCGCTATCCGTGCCTTTATTTTAGATCGTGTCCGCAAGTTAGCCCTTGATGCTGGCACACGTCAAGATCTTGTGGCAGCCGGTACTGCTAATGTCGTGAACTTGGATGTTGTGTACGTGGCACAACGTGTACAAACACTGGCCCAACATGCTGATGATGCGAACTTCCGTGATGTCATTGCGTCATTGACACGTGTGTCACGCTTGGCTGTGAAGTATGACACGGATGCGACAGTTGATCCTGCTTTGTTTGAAAATGAAGCTGAAGTGGCGTTGTATGCGGCAACACAATCACTTGATTTGCACACGCTAGTGATGGCGGGCAGTGAAGCTATTTACCAAGCATTGGCCAACTTACAAGCCCCAATTGCGGCCTACTTTGACGAGACAATGGTCAATGTTGACGATGAAGCCGTTAAAAATAACCGCTATGCACAACTGCACTTAATTAACCGCTTGATTTCAGGATTGGGTGATTTAGAAAAAATCGTTATCAAGTAATTGAGCTGCCGCAATAGACTGAAGGATAGAGGCGACAATAACATGTTAAATATTGCTTATGTTGGTTTTGGTAAAAGTACGAATCGTTACCATTTACCGTATTTAAAGTTACGTTTGGATAAATTCCGCGTTGGTCGTGTTGTGACGCCAACACTTGGCAAACGGCCGGCTGATCAAGCTTACTGGGAAGCAACTGGGACGATTTTTTCAACCGATATACAAGATATTTTGGACGACGACACGATTGATTTAGTGGTGGTCGTCACGCCTTCTAGCAGTCATTTCGCTGTGACCAAGCAGTTATTAGCTGCAGGCAAGAACGTGCTCGTTGATAAGCCAATGGCAGCTAATCTCGCTGAGGCACAAACATTAGTCCAACTGGCACGTGAACAACAGTTGTTTTTGATGCCATACCAATCACGACGCTATGACAGTGATTTTTTAACCGTACAACATATTTTGAATCATGGTTATTTGGGACGTTTGGTGGAGTTGGAAGTGCACATGGACCATTATCGACCTTCAGACGGGGTGGTCTCAGGCCCTACGATTGATGGGTCACTCTTTGGTCACGGGGTCCATTTAGTCGATCAAGTGGTGAGTTTACTCGGGGCACCACAAGCTGCGACCTATGATTTACGAGCAACGCGTGAATTAGGGGCAGACGTCGATGATCAAATTGAAGTGAATTTATTCTATGAGGATGCCGTAAAAGCGACGGTACAAACCACCGAATTAGCGATGGTACAACACCCAAAGTGGCAATTACGTGGAACAAAAGGCACGTTTATCAAGTATAATGTTGATGAACAGGAAAATGATTTAAAAGCCGGCGTGATGCCAGGTACACCAGGATTTGGTCTTGATGCGCCACAAAATTATGGGCAACTGGTTTATGTGAATCAAAGCGGCGATCGCATTGAGAAGCAGATCCCAAGTATCCCAGGGGATTATGGGCGCATTTATGACAGTATCTTTGACACACTTACCCATGGCGCACCCAAATTGGTGAGCGATGAACAAATGTTAACGGTGATGACCATTTTGTCGGCGGCTGATTTTAATCATAGTCCGAGTGTCGTAAAATTTTAATCACGTCCTAACACATTAAGTTTGGCAATTTGCTAAACTTTTTTCATTTTGTCACCTAAAAATGATAGGACAACACATACTGGAGAAGAGATGACGAATAGAACAAAAGGCTTGCTGTTTGCAATCCTTGGGCCACTGTTGTGGGGAATTAATAGTGTCGTAGTTGACATGCTATTTGCGCAGGGCGTCAATGTGCGTTGGTTTGCCACCTTTCGATTGATAGTGGCAGGCGCGGTCTTGCTCGTTTGGGCCTACTTGAAACAGGGGAATCAAATTTTTGCGCCGTTTAAGCGCTGGCGAGATGCCGGCCATTTGTTAGTATTCTCGTTTTTGGGCATGTTATTTGTCCAATACACGTATATTATGGCGATTGAAGCGGGGAATGCCGCTACCGCAACGGTATTACAATTTACGAATCCAATTATGATTGCCATTTTCTTGGCGATTCGACATTGGCAACTACCAGCCCGACAAGATGTTATCGCCATTATTTTTGCAGTTGTCGGCACGATCTTAATTGCCACACATGGTCAAATTGGCACCCTGGCAATGTCGACCCCCGCATTAGTTTGGGGGTTGCTAGCTGGTGTTGGCGCAGTCTTTTATACGTTATTGCCGCATCAACTGATTACAAAATTTGGCGCAGTAACGGTGAGTGCCTGGGCGATGGCGATTAGTGGCATTGGGATTAATTTTGTGAATCCGGTTTGGGTTGACGCGCCAGATTGGCGTTTACCAGTCATTGGGCTGCTTACCTTTTCAATTCTGATTGGGACAGCGTTTGCTTATGTCGTGTTTATTCAGAGCTTGGCTTGGATTAAACCAACGGTGGCCAGCACATTAGGTGCCCTGGAACCGTTGATGGGGACGATATTAAGCATCCTGATTTTCCATATCGCATTTGGCGTGGCGGACATGATTGGCTCAATCTTAATTATTAGCACCGTCTTTATTCAAGCGTTGCGTCGAACAATCTAAAAAGGTGTGTGGTGTTATGTTAGAAATAGCATGCCATCACGCTTTTTTTATCGGTTTCATGATAAAATGAATAGGATAGAATAATTGAAAGAAAGCGCGTTTTTCACGCAATATAAACATGACAGAAATTAATTTAGAACAACTTAAAAAGAGACAAAAACATATCCGTAATTTTTCCATTGTGGCACATATTGATCACGGGAAGTCGACGATTGCCGACCGTATTTTGGAACATACCCATACGGTGGCAGAACGTGACATGCAAAACCAATTGTTGGATACAATGGATTTGGAACGTGAACGTGGGATTACCATTAAGCTAAATGCCGTCGAAGTGCAGTATGATGCCAAAGATGGTGAAACTTATATTTTCCACTTGATTGACACACCTGGTCACGTTGACTTTTCTTATGAAGTGTCACGTTCTTTGGCTGCCGCCGAAGGGGCCATTTTAGTCGTTGATGCCTCACAAGGCGTGGAAGCACAAACGTTAGCCAATGTTTATTTGGCCTTAGATAACGGCTTGGAAATTTTGCCGGTCATTAATAAAATTGATCTCCCAGCCGCTGATCCGGAAAAGGTTCGTGCTGAGATTGAAGATGTGATTGGGATTGATGCTTCAGAAGCCGTGTTAGCTTCTGCTAAAAAAGGGATTGGCATTCCAGAATTGCTGGAAAAGATTGTTACGGATTTGCCTGCACCAACAGGGGATTTGGAAGCACCATTACGGGCCTTGATTTTTGACTCGGCTTATGACCCATACCGTGGTGTTGTGGTCAACATGCGTGTGCGTGAAGGGATTGTGAAGCCTGGTGATAAAATTCGCATGATGAACACTGGTGCCGAGTATGAAGTCAATGAAGTCGGCGTGATGTCACCAAATGCGCAAAAGCGTGATTATTTGATGGCTGGTGATGTTGGTTATTTGACGGCTTCTATCAAAGACATTCATACGACGCATTCTGGTGATACGATTACCAGTGTGGCGAATCCTGCCTCTGAACCGTTGGCCGGTTATAAGCCGATGACACCAATGGTTTATTCAGGACTATACCCATCTGATAATGCCAAATATACGGATTTGCGTGATGCGTTAGAAAAGTTGCAGTTAAACGACGCGGCGTTGACATTTGAACCGGAAACATCACAAGCCTTGGGCTTTGGTTACCGTGTTGGGTTCCTCGGGTTGTTGCACATGGATGTGATTCAGGAACGACTAGAACGTGAATTTGATTTGGATCTTGTGACGACAGCACCTTCGGTTACTTACCGTGTGTTGACCAACGATGGCGAAGAATTAGAAATTGAAAACCCATCAGAAATGCCGGAGCCATCTAAGGTAAAGGCGATTGAAGAGCCCTATGTTGATGCCCAAATTATGGTCCCCAATGAATATGTTGGCGCCGTCATGGAATTGGCACAACGTAAGCGTGGTGAATTTGAAACGATGGAATATTTGGATGCGTCACGTGTTAATGTCAAATATAAGATGCCGTTGTCAGAAATTATTTTCAATTTCTTTGACAAATTAAAATCAAGTACACGTGGCTATGCCTCACTAGATTATGAAATTTCTGGTTATCGCCCATCTGACTTGGTCAAGATTGATATTTTGTTGAATTCTGAAAAGGTCGATGCGTTGAGTTTCATTGTGCATCGTGATTTTGCTGCTGAACGTGGTCGTATTATCACGTCAAAGTTGAAAGAAATTATTCCACGACAAAACTTCGAAATTCCCGTACAAGCAGCGATTGGCGCAAAGATTTTGGCACGAACGAATATTAAGGCCTACCGTAAGGACGTGACGGCCAAGATTCATACAGGTGATCCTGATCGTCGTGCTAAATTGTTGGATAAGCAAAAGCGTGGTAAGGCACGTATGAAGTCCGTTGGGACAGTCGACGTCCCACAAGAAGCCTTTATGGCAGTGTTGAAGACGGAGGATGATACACAATATGCCCGAGGAAACTAAGGATTACCCAAAATCACGGATGGCCAAATATTGGGGTGGGGCACAAAAGACATTTGTGCAACGTTACCGTGTGATCATTGTGACGGTTTCAGTCTTGGTGATGCTTGGCGTTGTTGGTTTTGCCATCGCACGGATTGGTTTTAACTATGATGGTGTCAGTCAGGCAACGCGCCAAAAGTTAGCCAAAAAAGAAGCAACAACCGCGTTATCATTTGGTTTAACAGGGCAGGCATCTGCGCCAAATGTGAAAGATGTGGTGCATTTAACCCCGGCCGCTTGGCAAAAGGAAATTACGACGAGTATCCAACAAGCGCTTAATCATGGGGATGCTGTGGCTGACCAAGTGGACTTTGATGGGAAAACCTATCACAAATCAGAAGTGATGGCAGCGTTATCACGCCATTATTTGGCAACGCTACAACACGATCGCCACTACCGCATTAATCAGATTACTTTTGATCGTTACCATAATGCGACCGTGTCTTATACGGTTGTGCCAATTGATCTTCCAGCGGCACAAAAGAAAGTACGAGATTACGTCGATGGCGAATTGAATAAAAAGGCTGATGACGTGCACAAATTATCTGAGCCACAGCTCAGACTCGTTGCTTATGCCATGGTGTCGGATAATTGGCAAAATGTGTTACAAAATCAGTTGCCAACAGCTAAGCCAATTCAAGCTAAAATGACCTTACTTTATACCGGCCGCTGGTTACATGGCGACTACCAAGTATCAAAGGAAACACTCAATAATATTTTAAATACGGGATTAGCAGAATAGGAGTCTTAAATGTCATTACTTGATACTTTCAAACAATTATGGCCTTTTGGGCAAGATAAGATGTGGGCGGTTGGTTTTGACCAAGCCTTACCAGTTGAAGATCCTAATGTATTTCTGGCTAAAAAGGTCGCCCGACCACGACCAGCAGCGCATGAATTGTTGGTTAAAGTCGCTGCCAGTGGTCTCAATCCAGTTGACAGTAAGATGCGCCAAAGTTATCAAGACACTGGGGTTTTTCGCATTCTTGGTTTTGATGCAATGGGTGAAGTGGTCGCAACTGGCGCTGAAGTATCAAATTTTGCTGTTGGGGATAAAGTTTATTATACTGGTTCGCAACGGCAACAAGGTGCGCATGCGGATTATCAAGTTGTCGATGCCCGTTTAGTGGGACATGCGCCCCGTGCTTTGACGCCAGCTGAAGCCGCTGCGGTGCCTTTAACAGCGATTACAGCAGTGGAAATTTTACACGATGCTTTTGGATACGATATAACAGCCGAAACCGCTGCCGGCAAGAGTATCTTAATTTTAAATGGTGCTGGTGGTGTCGGTTCGATGCTCATTCAACTGGCAAAATATTTAGGTATGACGGTGATTACGACTGCTTCGCGCTTAGAATCAGTAGAATGGGTGAAGCAACTAGGCGCTGATTATATCTTAGATTATCAGCAAGATATCAAAGCGCAATTGATCAAAATTCAACATGAACAAGTCGATAATATTGCGATTTTGCAAGATACCAATACGTATTGGCCATTGGTCTTGACAACAATTCGCCCATTTGGTCGCATTGCCAGCATCGTTGAAACAACTGGACCAATTGATATGGGGCCATTGAAAAATATTGGGGCCCAATTTAGCTGGATCTTTATGTTTGCCAAGGGCAACTATGGTGTCGATATGGCATCACAAGGTGAGGCTTTGAATACGGTCGCCAACTTAATTGATCAACATATCATACAATCGACACTCACGACAACATTTGAGGGCCTAACCGTTGAAAATCTGCGCCAAGCAACAGCCATGGTTGAAGCTGGCCACATGATTGGTAAAGCGGTGATTAGACATGAGGAAATAGGATGAACTGGCAAGCAGTGCAAATTACAACACAACCTGAAGCAATCGAAGCGGTATCAGATATTTTGTTACGGGTTGGCGCGGAAGGTGTTCAAATTGAAGACACGGCTGAGGTACAAGTCATTGCCTATTTTGCTGATGATGAGCAATTCCCCAAAGTCTTAGCTGCCATTCGTGCAGACCTAGATGAATTGGCGCATTTTGGAATCCAGGCGGCACCGGCTACAATGACTGTGAACGGGATTGCCCAGTCTGATTGGGAAAATAATTGGAAACAATACTATCATGCGCAACGAATTACACGACATTTGACAGTTGTGCCATCTTGGGAGCCGTTTGAACCACAGCAGGCTGATGAAAAACCAATCGTGATGGATCCCAAACTAGCTTTTGGGACTGGCACACATGAGACAACGCAGTTGATGATGCAAGCCCTTGAAACAGTTGTACGTGGTGGTGAGTCGATGATTGATGTGGGAACGGGGTCCGGTGTTTTGGCCGTTGCGGCCAGAAAATTAGGCGTTGGCCCAATTTTAGCCACGGATATTGACGATATGGCAGTGGCTGTAGCGAAAGAAAACTTGGCGTTAAACCCAGTAGCCGCAGACATTCCTGTCGTAGCCAGCGATTTATTAGCGGATGTGACCGTTGCGCCAGTTGATTTAATTGTTGCTAATATTTTGGCCGATGTCATTGCGCGTCTCATTCCACAAACAATCCCACTCCTGAAGCCAAACGGTTATTTCTTGGTATCTGGGATCTATGACGCGATTGCCCCAGAAATTGAACAGCAACTGGTATCACATGGCTATCATGTGGTGCAAAAAGCACAGATGGGTGAATGGCATAGTTATATTGCAAAACGAGAGGAAACGGAGTAATGCAACGTTATTTTCTTAAGCAACCAATCGCTGATGACATTGTCCTCACAGCTGAGCAAGATGTTTTTAAGCATTTTGGTAAAGTGTTGCGTGCACGCGTCGGCTCGCAAGCAGAGTTTGTCAGTCAAGATCAAGAGGTGGTCGTTGGTGAAGTCGTAGCGATTACACCAACGGAGATGACCCTAAAAGTGGTCTCGCGGTTAACGGAAAATGTAGAATTGCCAGTTCAGGTCACGGTAATCGTGTCGCCGTTAAAAAATGATCGGTCTGATTGGTTTGTTCAAAAAGCCACGGAACTTGGTGTGCATCGCATTATTTTTACAACGATGACACGCACAGTGGCTGATTGGCGGAAACAACAGCTTAAAAAAGCGATGCGTTTAGAAAAAATTGCGCAAGCAGCAGCAGAACAGTCGCATCGTTTGATGATTCCGACCATTGATTTTTTATCGTGGTCGGAAGTCTTGTCGTTACCCAAGCAAGCTGGGATAGTCGCTTGGGAAGAATCTGCGCGTGAGGGCGAAGTGGGGACGCTTGTTCAAGTCGTCAAGCCCTTACCAGCGGGGGCGACACTGGCCCTGGTGTTTGGGCCTGAAGGTGGCCTCACAGCTGATGAAGTGGCGGCCTTAAGTACACATGGGTTTAAACCAGCAGGGCTAGGGCCACGCATTTTACGTGCCGAAACGGCACCATTGTATGCCTTATCGGCAATTAGTGTTTTAAAAGAATTAAATTAATTTTTTGCCACAAAACATAACATTGGGCTACTATATTAACGTACGCTGTAATATAATCAGATAAGATAGAATTGTTATTAAAGGTGGTCACGGATGAAAAAGACGTTTAAAAAATATTATGGTTATCAATGGTTGGCTGCGATTATATTTGGCTGGGGCCTACCTTTCTTGGGTGAACTAGCAGGTTGGACGAGTTTGCATAAGGTGATCTTTATTTATATCATCCTTAATAGTGCTTACATGTTGTATCTCGGTTATGATGTTCGCCGCCATGGTTATTCACCCGTCACATTATTATTAATGCCAATCATTTTTGCATTAGTTGCGACACTTTGGTTAGGTTTAGTGTCGATATCATACGGCTTTTATTTCAGTTTATTATACGTTGTCTTAAGCCTCTTTACTTTTTTGGGTGATACACGAGATGATCCAGATGAAAATTTGATTCCAATTGAAAATGGTTTTCATGATTTGAATTCTGGTGAGTCCGAAACGTTCCAAATACCGGTTGAAGGTGGCTTTAAATCGTAATATCAACCCAGATTAGTCAGGGATTGTGTTGGAATAAAGTTATGAAAAAGCGCGACCTTTCGCGCTTTTTCTGTTATAGTTATAACAGGTATTTTTACAGAACTGTGTTTGGTGATTGAGATAAAACAACCTGAACATAGCGATAATGGAGGAAATTTAATTGATCACAGTATCAGACATGAGCTTCAGCTTTGCTGGGCCTAAATTATATCAAGATGTTAACTTAAAGTTGACGCCTGGCAATACTTACGGTATTATCGGTGCCAATGGTGCCGGCAAGTCAACTTTTTTGAAGTTATTACAAGGTGAATTGCAACCAACAGAAGGTGTGATTGCGATTGGTGAAGGTGAACGGATGTCATCTTTGCAACAAGATCACTTTGCTTTTGATGAATTTACCGTGTTGGACACAGTGATTCAAGGGCATAAGCGTTTGTATGAAGTCAAGACGGAAATGGATGCCATTTATGCCAAGCCGGATTTCAATGATGAAGACGGTGTCCGCGTTGCGGATTTGGGTGCCGAATTCGAAGAACTTGATGGTTGGAACGCAGAAGTTGAAGCCGGTCAATTGTTGAGCAAGTTAGGCATTCCTGACGATATGCAATATACGTTGATGGGTGAACTGACTGAAAATGATAAAGTGAAGGTGTTGTTGGCGCAAGCTTTGTTTGGTAATCCTGATATTTTGGTGCTTGATGAACCAACCAACGGTCTGGATGTGCAGACAATTAACTGGTTAGAAGATTTCTTGGCTGATTTCCCGAACCTAGTGATTGTGGTATCCCACGATCGTCACTTCCTAAACGCCGTGTCAACCAACATCTTGGATGTTGACTTTGGTAAGATTACACCATTCGTCGGTAACTACGATTTCTGGCGTGAATCTTCTGAATTGGCGCAACGTTTGGCTTCTCAGCAAAATGCTAAGAAGGAAGAACAAATTAAGCAATTGCAAGAATTCGTGGCCCGTTTCTCAGCCAATGCTTCTAAGTCAAAGCAAGCCACTGCTCGTAAGAAGCAATTGGAAAAGATTACACTGGATGATATCAAGCCATCATCACGTAAGTATCCATTCATTAATTTCCCAATGAACCGTGAATTGGGTAACGACATGATCCGTGTTGAAAATGTCTCTAAGACAATTGATGGGGAAAAAGTGCTCGATAATATTTCATTTATCGGTCGTCCTGGCGATAAAATTGCGATCTTGTCACGTTCTGATTTGGCAACGACAACCCTGATGCAAATTATTGCCGGCACGCTTGAACCAGACACTGGGTCAGTGACTTGGGGTGTGACAACCTCACAATCTTATATTGCCAAAGATTTGAATGATAACTTTGACGATCAAGAAGCAACGATTTTGGATTGGTTGCGTGATTTTGCGGAAGAAGATCAAAAGGACAATACAAGTCTTCGTGGTATGTTGGGACAAATGTTGTTCCGCGGCGACGATTCTTTGAAGCAAATCAAAGTTCTTTCTGGTGGTGAGAAGGTGCGTATTACCTTGGCTAAGATGATGTTATTGAAGGCAAACGTCTTGCTCATGGATGACCCAACGAACCACTTGGATTTGGAATCAATTCAATCATTAAACGATGCCGTAGTGAACTTTAAGGGTGGCATTATTATGACTTCTCACGATCACGAGTTCTTGGCAACGACCGCCAACCACGTGATTGAAGTTTCAGCCAAAGGTGCTGTGGACCGTGTGGATACAACGTATGATGAATTTATTTCAACACCAAGTATCCAAGAAAAGGTCAAGGAACTTTATTAAGCTGTGTGTTTAACCCATATATCGTAAAAAAGGCGTCTGAGGACGCTTTTTTGCGTCAACGCACATGATCAAAGGAAAGACAATAACCATGACAATAGGGATTGATAAAATCGGATTTTACACACCAAATTATGTGTTAGATCTTACTGAACTCGCGCAAGCACGTGGGGATGAACCAGAAAAATATACGATTGGTATCGGCCAATCGCAACAAGCTGTCGTACCCAACTATGAAGACGTCGTGACGATGGGCGTTAATGCTGCCCAAAGTATTTTAACGGATGACGACCGTGCAGCGATTGACATGGTCATTTTTGCCACGGAATCAGGGATTGATAATTCCAAATCAGCTGCCGTTTACGCTCAAAAATTGTTAAATTTATCAGAATTTTCGCGTACTATTGAGTTAAAGCAGGCTTGCTATGCGGGAACATTTGGTTTAATGCAGGCGCGCGACTACGTGACCTTGCATCCAGAAAAGCGGGTTTTGGTGATTGCGGCCGATATTGCCCGTTATGGTTTGGGAACACCAGGCGAAGTCACACAAGGGGCCGGTGCCATTGCCATGGTTGTGGCGAGTGAACCGAAAATTTTAGCGATTAATTCAGATTCTGTTTATATGAGTCGAGATGTCGCTGATTTCTGGCGACCGGTTGATCGGGAAGAAGCGTTAGTTGACGGGCATCTCTCAACTGCTGTTTATAAAGAGATGTTTTTGACACTTTGGCAACGTTATCAAAAGCAAACGCAACATGTCCTAGATGATTTTGCTGGTTTTGCGTTCCATTTACCTTATACAAAAATGGGGAAGAAGGCGTTGGATCAAATTATGGCCGAAGCGTCACCTGCCCAGCAAACCCGTTTGGCTGAGCATTTAACTGCTAGTCAAGTCTATAGTCGTCAGGTGGGAAATTTATATACTGGATCAGTTTATTTGAGTTTGCTATCCCTTTTAAGTCAGGCAACGGATTTAGTGGCTGGGGAAGATATTGCTGTCTTTAGTTATGGTTCTGGCGCTGAAGCTGAATTATATTCAGTGACCTTACAAGATAACTTTGCTGACTATGTGCCAAACACTATGACGGATACCTTATTGGCAAATCGTCATCAAGTCAGTGTGGTTGAATATGAGGCCATGTTCACCTCACACTTGTATAATTCGCATGTTGACGCGAAAACCCAAGCCCGCGATGTTGCCAAAACGGTACAATTTTTAGGTTGGCAAGCCGGCGAACGGTTGTATCGTTAGTCGCAAATCGCATTCAGTTAATGACAAGGGCGCGGGTCTTATTGTATAATACGTAAAATAACTTTTTTAAAGAGGGAAAATCGTGGCAAAAGCAGTTGTAACCGTAGTTGGAAAAGATAAGCCAGGCATTATTGCCAGCGTAGCACAAACTTTAGCAGCACATGATGTGAATATTTTAGATGTCTCACAAACGATCATGTCTGATATTTTCACAATGAGTATGTTGGTGAATCTTGAACAACTAGATGAAACCTTTAATGGCTTACAAGATGATTTGAATGTTCTGGGGCAACAGTTAAATGTTGAAATTCATACCCAACGTGAAGAAATTTTTGATGCGATGCGTCGTGTTTAAAGTTTGACGTTAGGGATTATTTTGATGTGCCATTGCTGTTGACCAATGGCCAAAAATTTGGGAGAAGTCATGGAAACCACGCAAATTATAGAAACAATCAACATGGTTGCCGAAGAGCATTTGGATATTCGTACTGTAACAATGGGTATTTCACTGCTTGATACAATTGCTGGCACACCGGCAGATACGGCAAAAAATATTTATGATAAAATTACGACTTACGCCAAGGATTTAGTGGCGGTCGCGCAACAAATCGAACGTGAATTCGGAATTCCAATTACCAACAAGCGCATTAGTGTGACACCAATTGCTTTAATTGCTGGGAAGGCGACACCAGATGAGATGTTGTTATACGCGCATGCCTTGGATGATGCGGCTAAAACCGTTGGGGTCGACTTTATTGGCGGCTATTCAGCGCTTGTACAAAAGGGGTTTGCCAATGGTGACCTAGCTTTGATCAAATCATTACCCCGCGCCTTGACTGAAACAGACTTGGTCATGTCAAGTGTGAATATTGGCTCATCCAAAGCAGGCATTAACTTGGATGCGGTGAAGTTAATGGGTGAAACGATCAAAGCCATTACGGATAAGTCAGACACAGCCAATGCGAAGTTAGTCGTATTTGCCAATGCCGTGGAAGATAATCCGTTTATGGCAGGGGCTTTCCATGGCGTGACGGAAGCCGATGTGGTGATTAGTGTCGGTGTTTCTGGCCCTGGTGTCGTGAAGCGTGCACTTGAAAACGTGAAGGGCGAACCAATTCAAATTGTTGCGGAAACGGTTAAAAAGACTGCCTTTAAGATTACACGTGTCGGCCAAATGGTAGGGGCGTTAGCAGCCGAACGGTTGGGCGTTGAATTTGGCATTGTGGATTTGAGTCTAGCACCAACACCCGCTCGTGGTGATTCAGTGGCAGAAGTCTTGGAAGAAATCGGCTTAGAAATGGTCGGGACTCATGGGACAACGGCGGCTTTGATGTTGCTCAATGATGCGGTAAAAAAGGGTGGCGTGATGGCGTCACAACGTGTTGGTGGCTTATCAGGGGCCTTTATTCCAGTTTCTGAAGATGCGGGCATGATTGATGCGGTTAAGGCTGGTATTTTGTCATTGGCCAAGCTTGAGGCGATGACATCCGTCTGCTCAGTTGGGTTGGACATGATTGCCGTACCGGGTGATACACCAGCAACAACGATTGCGGCTATGATCGCTGATGAAGCAGCGATCGGTGTGCAAAACAACAAGACAACCGCAGTGCGTGTGTTACCAACCAACGGGACTAAAGTTGGAGATATGGTAGATTATGGTGGCTTACTGGGGACAGCGCCAGTGATGCCAGTTGTACCGAAGTCAAGTGCTAATTTTATTAATCGTGGTGGGCACATTCCAGCCCCAATTCATTCCTTTAAGAATTAAAAAGCAACGCCCATCTGGGCGTTGCTTTTTAGTTACTGCGTTGTTGTGTATTGGGACTCGTGATTTGTGTGGTATGATTGCTCTTAGCTTGCGCAAACATAATCACTGTATAAACTAGCAAAACCATAATCACCAGCACCGCGATCACGCGAGCGGGGTGTTGCCATAAAACCCGATACCAGTGTTGACGGGTAGGTTGTGTCAAATTATCCGCTTGATTTTCGGTCATTTCAGCTGTTAGTGCGTAAGCAAAGCTTTCGGCATCAACTGCTTTAGGTGCGGCTTCATAAGATACAATTGAGACGGCGTGGGAATCCGTCTTAGATCGTGGGTGCTTGGGTGCGTGTTGTGCATCACGGTTTGTCAAAATATTTTTACGGAAAGCCGCAATCCCTTGCTGAAGCTGATGTTGCATCGTGTTGATGGCATCACGTAATTGTTCAAGTGGTGTTTGTATTGGAATTTTCATAAGGATACTCCCTGACGTCTACTCATATTTTTCAATCAAGAATAAAATTTAGCTACTTCTATCATAGCGAAATACGTTGTTAACAGGGGGATGTTTGATTGATTATAACCAAATTTAAAGGTTCTTAAGTTTTTCAGGTTATAATAAGAATATGATAACCAAAGAAGCACAATTGTATCAAGATTACCTGCAAGCTGAACGGCAATATTCTGATTTAACCGTCAAAGCTTATCTAACTGATATCGAAGCCTTCACCACGTTTTTAGCAGAAAATGGTGGTTTTACGACTTACCGTGCGGTACAGACTTTAGACGTTCGGGTGTATTTAAATGAGTTGTATGAGCGCCAGTTGGCACGTACAACGATTGCCCGTAAAATTAGTAGTTTGCGGATGTTTTTTCAATTTATGTTGGCCAATCAATTTGTCAGTGATAATCCGTTTGAAAATGTGGCGTTGCGTAAACACCAAAGCCATTTACCAGAATTTTTTTACGAATCGGAATTGACGACATTGTTTGAAGTGGCTTATGCAGAAGATGAGCCACTTTGGCAACGCAACGCGGCGTTACTTGAATTTTTGTATGCAACCGGTGCGCGTGTGGCGGAAATTGCCAATTTAACCATTGCCCAACTCGATTTTGCCCAACGATTAGTGTTAATTCGCGGTAAAGGGAACAAGGATCGCTACGTGCCATTTGGTCATTTTGCAGCCCAAGCCATGATCCAGTATTTACATGAGCTACGACCGCAGTTAGTGGCGAAGCAACGCCCGCATGATCGTGTTTTCGTGAATCATCGCGGCGAACCGATTACGGCGGCTGGGATTACTTATATTTTAAATGAATTGATGAAAAAATCAGCGTTAACTGGCACCATTCATCCGCATATGTTGCGTCACACTTTTGCCACCCATTTGTTGAACCACGGGGCTGATATGCGCACAGTTCAGGAATTATTGGGACATGTGAACTTGTCAACCACACAGATGTATACACATGTGACGCGTGAAAGCCTGCAAAAAAATTATCAGTCTTTCTTTCCACGTGCAAAAAAAGACTGATCAACGCAGACAGCACAACATTTTGTACAAAAATTTGGTAGAATATAGATATTATGATTACACTAGAAAATAATGACTTAAAAGTTCAGATTAACGAATACGGCGCTGAATTGACAAGCGTTTGGCATAAGCAGGCTAAATTGGAATATATTTGGGTTGGAGACCCTAAATATTGGGGACGCCATGCGTCTAATCTTTTTCCAATTGTTGGCCGTTTACGCGGTGATCAATTCAAAGTCGCTGGTGAAACTTATTTTATGAATCAACACGGTTTTGCGCGCAATACCTTGTTTGAGGTAGTTGAACAAAGTGAGACCCGTGCGGTTTTCCGGATTCATGACACAGATTCAACTTTGCGTATTTACCCATTTAAGTTTCAATTTGATATTAGTTATGAGTTAACCGATGACAACGAATTGAAAGTTGCTTATATTGTGACGAATACGGATAAGGAAGAATCGCTCTTCTTTAGTGTTGGTGGGCATCCGGCCTTTAATCTACCATTGGATGGCGGTAAGTTTTCCGATTATTACGTATCAATTGAACCAGAAAAAATCTATGATCGCGTACGCTTGACTGGGCCGTATTCAAATCCTAATGCCGCAACACCGTTTAATGCCAATATTCCATTACGGTTGCGACAAGAAGATTATCATGATGACGCTATTATTTTGAAGTTGGATCGTCAAAAAACGTCATTCTTGCTGGCACGTTTGGCGAACCAACACGGTCTACGGATGACATTAGATAATGCACAATTTATTGGCATCTGGACACCAGCCGGTAAAGAAGCACCATTTGTTGCCCTTGAACCTTGGTGGGGCATTGCGGATACGGTGGATTCAACGGGTAACTTCAAAGAAAAGTTTGGCGTGAATGTTTTGGCTGCCGGCGATACCTTTAAGGGTACCTATAGTATGCAATTCTTTTAAACCAGTTAATATCCGTTTTGATAATATTTTAGATGCTGTGATTAATCATCATCACGACACTAGACGTTCTGAAAATATTGTTCACACAACTATTTTTAGAACGTTTTTATTTGTGTAAAAATGATAAAATGAACATTAGTAAGCAGATTAAGAGGATTAACACCAAATTATGACTAAAATTAACTTGAGTGGGCTACTAAACGTGGCGGATGCTGATCTCGTCAATACGCTCCAACCTGATATGGCGAGCGTGATGCTCGCGCCAGGACACCGACATAGTGTCGGGATTATGACAGCGATGCAGATTCGTGAGCAGTTGGATAAAAACATACCACTATATGGTGTGTTTGAAGCGCAAAATGTGATGGATATCCTCACTTTTTTTGATAATGGGGTGATTCAAGGGGTGCAGTTGCCGAGTCAAACAACTGAAGATGCGGTGACTTTGTTACACGATCGCAGTGTTCCCGTCATTCAAGTTCGACAACCAGTAGAAGTCATGCTAGAGACAGTGGCTGATATTATTGTGATAGATACTGCTACTGAGATTGAGACATCTTTTGATTGGCAATCAGTACCACCCAAGCCGCTTCGGAAAAAGCCAATCATGTTGGCGGGTGACTGGACAGTTGACAATCTACAAACTGCGATGACGCAGGTGCAACCAGAATGGGTCGCTATTGCTACAGCTGTTGTAGTCGACGGTGTGAAGGATTTGGCCTTGCTGTCACAATTAGTCACGATTGCCCATCAAAATTAATATCATGGCCATAAAAAAAGGCACACAA
>X172_European_Greenfinch__coassemble_839_pt1 | contig 35168 bp, 35 predicted proteins | sample X172_European_Greenfinch__metabat2_low_PE_006 | metagenome-assembled genome bin X172_European_Greenfinch | reverse complement strand
CATTGTCTAGAGCAGTTGCACGACGCGACATACTTTGGATAATGCGGTTTTTCTTTAGTGTTTTACGCCATGTTCTGTGGCGATATTGCCAGCCTTGATCCGTGTGAATTGTTGTACGATACGAAAGTTTTGGCAGTTGCGCTACGAGCTGATTAAGTGGTTGTAAAGTAAAGGCGAGATCTGGACGCGTGCTAATGGCATAGGTAAGGATCTCATTGTTATACATATCAAGAATCGGTTCTAAATAGACCTTTTCACCAGTCGCCGAAATCTTAAATTCAGTGACATCGCTAGCTAATTTTTGTAATGGCCGATTAGTCTTAAACCGGCGGTGAAGCTTGTTCTTCACACGTTTTCCTTCAGGTCCTTTGGATGAATCATACTGACGTGATTGCTTATTGTAGCCAACACCCTTTAGCCCCATTTCATGCATCAGCCGCTGTACTTTCTTGTGATTTACCGCTTTAAACGCTGGTTGTTGACGTAACTTTAAATACACTCTTCGCACACCGTAGTGATTATCAGCTTCCCAGATTGTCCTAATAGCCGCACGAAGGGGTGCATCAGGGTCATCATTTTTAAACTTTTGTTTCCAGTAATGCACTGTACTTTCTGCGATTGGCAGAACCTTTAGGATAGCAACCAATTTAAATTGCGCCTCGAGCCGGCAAGCTACTTCTGCGAGTTGTCGGTTCGTTGCTGAATCGAGGCTAATAATTTTAACGCTTCATTTTCAATTTTTAGTCGCAGGTTTTCGTCTTCTAGTTGGGCAATGTGTTTTTCAGTTTCTGTGAGCTGTTTTCCTTGCTTAGGTTTCTTATTAGGCATTCTAGGTGATCGTCCTTTTTGAATAGATAATAACCCATTTGGCCCGAGTTGTGAATAGATCTTCTTCCACGAAACAATTTGGGCAATGCCTGTATAGCCGAACTTAGCAGCCACTTGACTATGAGAAGCGTTATTTTGAATGGCCCATGATGCCACTTTAATCCTAAATTCAGGTGTGATTTTTGGCGGATTAAATAATATATCTGATCCAAAACTTTTGCATGCGGCAATAAGCATGCGAAAGACACTGTTAGCAATACCATATCGAGCAGTAATGCCACGTATGGAATATTTTCCAGACATATAATCTTGAATTGCCTGAAGTTTAATTTGTTTTGAAATTTTAGTCATAAATAAAACCCCGAAAGTTGCTTTATCTTTTTGAGTAAGTCACGGTTAGCCGTGGCTTTTTTTGTTTGAATTCAAGGCGAAACGGCTGTCAGCCGTTGTTTAGTTGTCAAAATATTTTATGCTATAATTGTAGTATTGCTATTTACCGAAATTTTAATGTCTATATAAACTTTGGAGGACACAATGAATATTGGTCTCTTTACGGATACGTATTTTCCACAAGTCAGTGGTGTGGCGACTTCGATCAAAACATTAAAAGATGCACTTGAAGCGCAAGGCCACCAAGTCTATATTTTCACTTCAACTGATCCGAAAGTGTCTAAAAATAAATTTGAACCCCATATCTATCGTTTTTCGAGTGTGCCTTATGTTGGCTTTAAAGATCGTCGCTTAGCGTTTCGTGGGTTAATTCAGGCCGTTGAAATTGCAAAATCTGTTGAATTAGATATTGTGCATACCCAAACAGAGTTCTCGCTTGGTTTGATGGGTAAATTTGTGGCTCGTCAACTTAAAATACCAGCTATTCACACGTACCATACCATGTATGAAGATTACACGCATTACGTGGCAAAAGGGTTATTAATTGGGCCTAAAGGCGTTGGCACATTGATGAAAGCCTATATGTTGGGGATGTCTGGGGTCGTCGCACCCTCTCAACTGGTACAAGAAACCCTGATTCGTTATGGCGTCAAGGCACCGATGCGTATTATTCCAACAGGTGTTGAAATGCCAAGACGTGGCGGTTCACGGGTTAATCTACGAGAAAAGTTTGGGTTTACCCCCGAACAACCCGTGATTTTGTCACTAGGGCGTTTAGCGTTTGAAAAGAACGTGGCGTTAACAATCTCTGCTTTTTCAGAATTATTGCAAACGCAACCAGATGCCCGTTTAGTGATTGCTGGCGATGGCCCAGCACGTAAGGCGCTTGAAGAGCAAGTAGCCGAATTGAACTTAACCCAGGAAGTGTTATTTGTTGGGATGGTTGATCACGATGATGTGACCGACTATTATCAGATGTGCAATGTTTTTGTGAGCTCATCTGATACAGAAACCCAAGGGCTCACGTTCATTGAAGCAATCGCGTCTGATCGGCCGTTTGTGGCGATGCACTCACCTTATCTTGATAACTTGGTGGATGATGACGCCATCGGGACATTAGTGTCAGATTATGACGAATTGTTGGCAGGGATTGAAAAATACCTCACGCGCCCAATGACGTCAGCTGATCACGCGTTACGTCAAAATAAAATGCAAGATGTTGACGCCGATACTTTTGCAACACGGATGTTGGCTTTTTACCAGGACGTTTTGGACAATTATCATTCTGACGATGCAGAAGATGAATATCCAACGGATGATGAAGTGGGTTACATGAAGCGGATCTTACGAAATCCATTTAGGAGAAATTAGGTGAAAGTTTTACTGTATTTTGAAAACCAAAAGTGGATTGCAAAATCTGGCATTGGGCGTGCTTTAAAGTTGCAACAGGCTGCTTTGAGCTATACGGATGTGACCGTCACAACGGATCCAAAGTCGCAGGATTATGATGTCTTACACATCAATACCTACGGCGTGAAGAGCCACCACATGGTGAATGCGGCTCATAAAATGGGCAAAAAGGTTGTCTATCATGGCCACTCCACTTATGAAGATTTTAGAAATTCATTTACCGGTTCAAATCTGGTTGCACCGTTATTTAAGCGGTATTTGGTGTCGCTATATCAAAAGGCGGATGCGTTGATTACACCAACCCCTTATTCTAAGCAGTTGTTGCGCGGGTATCGGTTATCACAACCCATCACGCCAATTTCTAATGGGATTCCCCTCGATAAATATGCCCCAGACGCGGATAAAGTTGCTAAATTTAGAACGTATTTTGATTTGTCACCAGATCAAAAAGTTGTGATGAGCGTGGGGTTATTTTTTGAGCGTAAAGGGATTTTAGATTTTGTCACCTTAGCGCAACGCCATCCCGAATACGTTTTTATTTGGTTTGGGTATACGGATTTGCGCCTGGTTCCCGCTAAAATTAGTCGGTTAATTAAAGGCGACCATCCGCGGAATTTGATTTTCCCAGGTTATATTACTGGAGAGGTCATCCAAGGTGCCTATCAGGGCGCAGATTTGTTTTTATATCCGTCCTTTGAAGAAACGGAAGGGATTGTTGTTTTAGAAGCCTTGGCATCCAAACAAAAGGTGCTCGTGCGTGATATTCCCGTCTATAAACCTTGGTTACAAGATGGGGTGAATAGCTACCAAGCCAAGAATCTTGAAGATTTTGATGTTAAAATGGTCAAAATATTAAACGGCGAACTACCAGATCTGAGTGCGGCTGGCTATGAGTTAGCTGTTGCTCGGAATTTACCGGCAATTGGCCAGCAGTTACAACAAGTTTATGAGGCAGTCTTAGAAGGGTAGTCACGGGCAAGGAGGAGAATATGTCTAAAACAGATAAAGTTTCTGCTATTGTTGTCGTGATATTGACTGGTGTTGTTGTTTATTTTTTGACAACAGAATTACGTGGTAAAGGTTATCAACTCAATTTGGCGTTAAAGCACCTTGACTGGCGGTGGCTAGTCGGGGGACTGGTCATGATGCTGTTGTCCATTTTGCTTGAGGCGATTGCCACTTATGTCATGCTCAACAAGTCAGATCGTCACAGGACATCTGTCATAGCTTTGTTACGTGTGCCATTGCTTAATTTACTTGGTACAGGCTTAACACCGTTTGCGACTGGTGGCCAACCAGCGCAATTGTTTGGGATGACGCGTGCTGGTGTTGAAGCCGGACGCGCCATGTCCGTCATTCTCATGAAGTTTTTAGTTTACCAAGTGGTCGTCGTGGTATTCTTTATCATAGGCTACTTTTCGGCGGAACATTTTATTTACGGACAGGTTGACCCCACATTTGCTAATTTTATTCCATTTGCCATTGCGATTCATGCCGTCGTGATTATCGGTATCCTGTTAGTCATGTTCTGGCCAGCATTGACGCTCAAATTAGTGGATATGGTGGCACCGATGTTCCAAAAAATGTTATCGCGTGAGCGGTATGACAAGTTATTGTCCACGGTTACCCAGAAAGTTGCCAATTTTCATCGTGAGTCACGGCGCGTGATTAGCAGTTGGGAATCATTGGTCGGTGCTACGGTGTTTACCGTGTTGCAATTGATGGTTTTTTATCTCATTCCGTATTTTGTTATTCGCGCGTTCGGTTATGCCCAGGTGAATCCTTGGTTAATTATCACAATGAACATCATGATTGTGATGGTTATTTCCCTGTTCCCAATTCCTGGTGGGGTTGGGGGCGCGGAATTGAGTTTCCAATTGCTATTTTCACCATTTGTTAAAAATCCAGCAACGTTAATTTTGGTGATCTTAATTTGGCGTCTCATTACGTACTATTTTGGTCTGTTTGCTGGTATTATTGCCTATATGGTACCTGCGCGATCAGTTAGTAGAGAGGAGCGACCATGACAGTTGAAAAAACGTATCCGGTGAGTGACTTAAAGCAAATTTTGGCACGGTTACGGGCAATGGTTGATGCGACGGATACGCCGTATCAAACGCGCCGTTTTGATGCTTTTGGTATTGAAGCCGTGCAAGTTGACTATGATCAACTCACACAAATTTGGACGGTCCATGAACATCGCGAAGTGCGTCAATTTCAATTTGATGATATTGACTTGGTTGCGATTGAAGTTTATGATGTCCTCCATGATTTTAAATTAATATTTTAAATACGCAGGCTGACCGATAGATTATCCGGTGATGTGACGACGTATGTGAAGGAAAAAAATATGCGAAATTTGCTCAATAAAGTGCCCAAACCGAAAGCCATTTGGCTGAAGATTAAGCAGACAATGGATACCTCCGCACCGCTTGTGTGGTTCTTTGTGTTGAACGTTGTGCTCGTTTGGTTCAAAACGTTTGTGAACTACCATATGAATTTCAATCTTGGTGTTGATGGGCCAACGCAGCAGTTTTTGTTATTCTTAAATCCATGGCCAACAGCGATTATCCTCTTAAGTATTGCGCTTTATTTTAGAGGCGTCTTGAGTTACTGGATCGCAATTTTGTTTAATTTCATTCAATCCCTGTGGTTGTTTGCCAATATCTTGTATTACCGTGAATTTTCTGATTTCCTCTCAATGGGCATTTTGGGTTCTGGTAGTTCAACAGGGAATAACTTAGGAAAGTCGATTGCTGCTATTATTCACTGGTCAGATTACATGGTATTTCTGGACATTGTGATTTTAATCGGCTTGGTCCTCTTTAAGCAATTGACGATTGACCGTAAAGGGGTACAACGCCGTTTTGCTGTTTTGACAACGTTGCTTGGTGTCGCCTTAATGTTTGTCGATTACGGGATTGCCTCGGCTGATCGTTCAGGGTTGCTCACGCGATCATTTGATAACAACTATATTGTGAAGTATCTTGGTCTAAATGAGTATGCGGTCTTCAACGCTGTCCAAACTTATAATCAAACGGAGAGTCGGAAGCGCGCGAAGCCAGCTGATTTAACCAAGGTTAAACAGTTTGTTGCGAGTCAGCAATTACCAGATAATCTGGAATATTATGGGACGCAAAAAGGTAAGAATGTCTTCATGATCCATTTGGAGTCATTCCAACAATTCCTGATTGATTATAAAGTTGATGGACGTGAAGTCACGCCAAATTTGAACCAGTTCTACCATGACCAAAATACGTTGAGCTTTGACAACTTCTATAATCAAGTTGGTCAAGGGAAGACTTCTGATGCTGAAATGATGCAAGAAAACTCATTGTTTGGGCTTTCTACTGGATCAGCCATGGTGAAGTATGGGACAAGCAATACGTTTGAATCATTCCCCGCAGTATTGAGCCAGCGTGGTTACACAACGGCTGCCTTCCACGGTGACGTGGCGAGCTTCTGGAATCGTGATAACACGTATAAGTCATTTGGTTATAACTATTTCTTTTCTAAGTCATATTACCCAAATGCAGATAAGCCAAACTTCAATATTGGCTATGGTTTAAAAGATAAAATCTTCTTGCAAGATAGTGCCAAGTACCTGGAACAATTGCCACAACCGTTCTATGCGAAATTAATTACGGTCACGAATCATTATCCTTATGATCTCGATAAGGCCAATATTGATTTCCCAGCCACAACGACTGGCGATAACACTGTGGATGGGTACGTGCAAACAGCGCATTATCTGGATCAAGCCTTTGGCGAATTCATGACCTATTTGAAAAAAGCTGGCTTGTATGATAATTCAGTCTTTGTTTTGTACGGTGATCACTATGGTATTTCTGAGAACCATCAACCAGCTATCGCACAGCTATTAGGCAAAGATAAAGTCACCAACTATGATTTAGCTCAGTTCCAGAAGGTACCGTTCATGATTCATGCGACCGGTCTTAAGGGCGGGGTAGATCACACGTATGGTGGTGAAATTGATATGATGCCAACGTTGCTTGACCTGTTGGGTATTCCAGATAACAATATGATCATGTTTGGGCAAGATATGTTGTCACCAAAGTATGAGGGGATTGTGCCATTCCGTGATGGGGATTGGATTACACCGACCTATATGAAGTACAACAACCAGTACTTTAATACCGTAACGGGTGAGCAAGTGACGCTTGCCAGTGACCCACGTCTCAAAAAAATGGCGGGGCCAACGCAAAAGTATGTTGACCAAGTTTTGGGAAATTCGGATGCGGTCATTACGGGTGACTTGTTGCGCTTTGATACGGCACGACCAGATTTCCATTCGGTTAACAAAAAAGCACTCGACTACAAAAAGGCTGCTGGTCTGGCGTCGCTAAAGGCTGCGCAGCAGACAAATCCATCTAGTGTACTCGCTAAAAATAAAGGCAAATCAACGCTTGGTGATTATCAAACTGATGCACCAGAGTTGAAACCAACCGATAATAATGGGCAGGATGCCAGTTCATCCTCAAAATAAAACGAACAAACAATAGAACGTTTGTTCGTTTTATTGTATAATGAAATAAAGTCGACTAAGGAAGAAAACTATGCGTGAAAATGTTGCCAAGCATGAATTTGAAGTGGTGTCAAAGTACGAACCAACTGGTGATCAGCCCAAAGCGATTGACCAATTAGTGCGTGGCATCAATGCTGGAGTGAAAGAACAAATCCTGTTGGGCGCGACGGGGACAGGGAAAACTTTTACTATTTCCAATGTGATTCAACGTGTCAAAAAGCCAACCTTGGTTTTAAGTCATAATAAGACCTTGGCTGGGCAGATTTATGGCGAGTTAAAAGAGTTTTTCCCCAATAATGCGGTAGAATATTTTGTTTCTTACTATGATTACTACCAACCAGAAGCCTACGTCCCAAGTTCAGATACTTTCATTGAAAAAGATTCCGCGGTCAATGATGAAATTGACCAATTGCGGAACTCGGCCACTAGTTCACTGTTATCACGCAACGATGTTATTGTGGTCGCTTCGGTTAGCTCTATTTTTGGTTTGGGTGATCCGCACCAGTATCAAGAACACGTGATTAATTTACGGGTGGGGAATGAGTATGGCCGTGAACAATTGATGCGTGATTTAATCGATGTGCAATTTACGCGAAATGACATCGATTTTCACCGTGGCACATTCCGTGTTCGCGGTGACATTATGGAAATTTTCCCGGCATCAGAAGACGAGATGGCGTTACGCGTGGAGTTTTTTGGGGATGAAATTGATCGCATTCGAGAAATCAATTCGTTGACGGGTGAGACGGTTGCGGAGCGTGATTTTGTGGCCATTTATCCGGCCAAACATTTTATGACCAATGATGATCAAATGCGCTATGCATTAGCCGGTATCAATGATGAAATGACCGCGCAAGTCGCTAAGTTTGAGGCCGAAGGCAAGTTAATTGAAGCGCAACGCATTAAGCAACGGACAGAATATGATCTGGCGATGTTAGAAGAAATGGGCTTTGTTGGCGGGATTGAAAACTATTCACGTTGGATGGATGGGCGTCAACCAGGCGAACCACCCTTTACCTTGCTGGATTTCTTCCCCGATGACTTTTTGATTGTGGCGGATGAAAGCCATGTGACGATGCCACAAATTCGCGGGATGTTTAATGGCGACAAGGCACGGAAAGAGACGCTCGTTAATTATGGCTTCCGTCTACCGTCGGCTTTAGATAATCGGCCCCTTAAGTTACCAGAGTTTGAAAAACGGATCAACCAAATCATTTATATGTCGGCAACGCCTGGTGATTATGAACTCGAGCGGGTGACCCCAGATCATGTGGCAGAACAGATTATTCGGCCAACTGGTCTCCTGGATCCCGAAGTTGAAGTCCGGCCGGTAATGGGACAAATTGATGATTTGGTTGGCGAAATTAACCAGCGTGTTGATCAGAACGAACGGGTCTTTATTACGACCTTGACCAAGCGAATGGCGGAAGATTTAACCGACTATTTAAAGAATGTTGGCTTAAAAGTAGCTTATTTGCATGCGGATATTAAAACACTAGAACGAACAGAGGTTATTCGTGACCTCCGACTGGGTAAATACGATGTGTTGATTGGGATTAACTTATTGCGTGAGGGAATTGATGTGCCAGAAGTCTCTTTGGTGGCGATTCTTGATGCGGATAAAGAAGGCTTTTTGCGTAATCCACGGTCACTAATTCAAACCATTGGTCGTGCGGCGCGTAATGCCAATGGTCATGTGATTATGTATGCTGACAAGATGACGCGGTCGATGCAAGAAGCCATCGATGAAACTGCACGTCGTCGAGAAATTCAACTGCAATATAATGCCACGCATGGGATTACCCCTATGACGATCAAGAAGCCGATCCGAGATTTGATTTCTGTCCGGACTGAGACAACGACTGGTGAAAAAATTGATTTGACGCAAGTGGCCTTTAAAGATTTGCCAAAGGACGAACAAAAAAATATTATTGCAAATTTGGAAAATCAAATGAAAGCTGCGGCCAAAGCACTAGATTTCGAAGAAGCTGCGCAATTGCGAGATAGCGTAATGTCTCTGAAAGCTTTGTTGTAGCATAAGCAAAATAACAGCGTCACTGGCAGTGCTTGTTATAATGAAATGAGCAATGAAATTTAGGATAAGGAAAGGCGTTAGGCTGGTAGTCAGCAGGCTAACGTTTAAAATCTATGGCGAAAACTAATATTGAAATTCGTGGCGCTCGCGCCCAAAATTTAAAAAATATCGATGTGGATATTCCAAAAGATAAGTTAACGGTTATCACAGGGTTATCTGGTTCTGGGAAATCATCCCTGGCATTCGATACGCTTTATGCGGAAGGACAACGACGGTATGTCGAGAGCTTGTCATCTTACGCCCGCCAATTTTTAGGGCAAATGGATAAGCCCGATGTTGATTCAATTGATGGCCTGTCGCCGGCAATTTCAATTGACCAAAAAACGACGTCTAATAATCCGCGTTCGACTGTCGGGACGGTGACAGAAATCAATGACTACTTCCGTTTGTTATATGCGCGTGTTGGACGACCAGATGAGCCAGCCGACGGCACTAAAGTGATGATGTCCATTGACCAAATGGTTGAATATGTTTATCAACAGTTGGCGATTGGCTGCCGTTTGCAAGTATTTGCACCCATTATTGTCGGCAAACGTGGGTCACATGAGACGACGTTTGATAACATGCGCAAGCAAGGCTACATTCGTGCGCGTGTTGACGGTGACATCTATGAATTGGATGCGCAAACACCAACGCTAGATAAAGAAACGGCCCATGATATTGACGTAATGATTGACCGTATTGTGTTACGTGATGATTCCCGCTCACGTCTATTTGACGCCATCGAAGCCGCCGTGCGTTTAACGGATGGTTTAGTACAGTTGGATGTGGTGACGCGTGAGGGTGAACCAGCAGTTGCCCCATTGAAATTCTCTGATCACTATTTGGGTCAGTTGAAAGATTTTCGCGTTGGGCGCTTGGAACCGCGTCTGTTTAGTTTTAATGCACCACTAGGGGCTTGTGAAGTTTGTCAAGGATTGGGTGTCACACGTGAAGTCGATATTGATCTGGTCGTACCAGACGATAGTAAAACTTTACGTGAGGGGGCGATTGCGCCTTGGAATCCGATTTCATCGAATTATTATCCTGAAATGTTACGGCAATTTGCTGAACAATCAGGCATTGATATGGATATCCCATTCAAAGCATTACCTAAAAAACAACAACGATTAATTTTACAAGGATCAGGTACCAAGGATTTTCATTTCCATTATGAAAATGATTTTGGTGGTGTTCGTGACGTGGATATTCCTTTTGAAGGGGTTATCAATAATATTTCACGGCGTTTCCACGAAACCAATTCAGAGTTTACCCGCGACCAAATGGCTAATTACATGACGGAGTTGACTTGTCAAGCTTGTCAGGGCTACCGGTTAAATGAAGCGGCTCGCTCGGTTAAAATTAATGGTCGCCATATTGGTGAAGTATCGGAATTGCCAGTTGACCAAGAATTGGCATTCTTTAATGACATTCAACTGGGTGAACAAGATACGACGATTGCCGCGCCAATCATTAAAGAAATTAAAGACCGCTTGGGCTTTTTGGCGAGCGTGGGCTTGCAGTATCTGACATTGTCGCGTGCTGCTCGCACATTGTCGGGTGGTGAATCACAACGGATTCGCCTAGCCACGCAAATCGGCTCTAATTTGTCCGGCGTGTTGTATGTTTTAGATGAGCCGTCAATTGGGTTACACCAACGTGACAACGACATGTTGCTTAAATCGATGCAAAAAATGCGTGACTTAGGGAACACGTTGGTCGTTGTGGAACACGATGAAGATACGATGTTAGCTGCTGATCATTTGATTGATGTCGGCCCTGGTGCGGGTACCTTGGGTGGCGAAATTGTCGCGACTGGGACGCCAGCGGAAGTAGCGGCTAATCCAAACTCACTTACCGGTCAGTATCTTTCTGGGAAAAAGTTTATTCCAGTACCAACTCAGCGTCGCGAGGGTAATGGCCAGGCCATTACGATTAAAGGGGCGCAAGAAAACAACCTGAAAAACGTGACGGTCAAGTTCCCTTTGGGCAAATTTGTGGCCGTGACAGGAGTGTCGGGTTCTGGTAAATCAACACTGGTAAACCAAATTTTGAAGCGCGCATTAAAGCAGAAGTTAAATCATAATTCAGAAAAGCCGGGGAAGTATCGCACGATTGAAGGCGTTGACAATATTGAACAAGTCGTCGACATCAACCAATCACCAATTGGGCGCACGCCACGTTCTAATCCGGCAACCTATACCGGTGTATTTGATGATATTCGTGAGTTGTTTGCGCAGACGAACGAAGCTAAGATGCGGGGTTACAACAAAGGCCGATTCTCATTTAATACCAAGGGTGGTCGTTGTGAAAATTGCCGTGGCGACGGTGTGATTAAAATTGAAATGAATTTCTTGCCTGACGTTTACGTGACCTGTGAAGTCTGTGGCGGCACACGTTATAATACGGAAACGTTGGAAGTGACATATAAAGGGCATAACATTTCACAAATTTTGGACATGTCAACCACAGAGGCACTAGCCTTTTTTGCCCCAATTCCCAAAATTGCCCGTAAGTTACAAACGATTGTGGACGTCGGCCTTGGCTACATCAAGTTGGGCCAATCGGCGACGACCCTATCGGGTGGGGAAGCCCAGCGCATGAAGCTTGCCTCAGAATTGCACCGACGCACCAACGGTAAAACAATGTATATCTTAGACGAGCCAACAACTGGTCTTCATGTCGATGATATTGCCCGTTTGCTGGTCGTTTTGGAACGACTTGTTGAGGCGGGAAATACTGTCGTGGTGATTGAGCACAATTTAGACGTGATTAAATCAGCTGATTGGGTCATTGATATGGGACCAGAAGGTGGTGAAGGTGGCGGGAACGTCTTGGTCACTGGAACGCCTGAAAAGGTGATGGCGCATGCCACATCTTATACGGGTAAATATCTTAAAGAAATTATCACGCGTGATTTGGCGCGGGCAGCAAATTAATAACAGAAAAAAGCCCACTGTTCTCAGAACAGTGGGCTTTTAATGACGATTAGCGTGATGCTTTCTTTTGCTTAGCTAAGTCGTGAATAGCCTTCAAAGCACGCTTGCGTGTTTTGATATTTGGGCTCTTTAACTTCCGTGCTGCTGAAGCAATATCTAATTTTTCTGTCATGTGATGAGATCTCCAATTTGTTTGTATTTGCAAATAGGGACGGTATGCTCACAAGCATACTAGCAATCTTACTTACATATAATAAGTATACCAAAAATCTGAAAAATTGCAACTATCATGCTAAAATGTGAGATAATGAAAAGAAATCAAGGAAGGTGAAGACGTTGACTACCCGTCTGTGACTGCTGCTGTGTCGCTGGGCTCAGATGGTATCAGGTAGTTTGAACAATTGGAAATATGCCAAATAAACCAAAAATAGTGATCATTGGCGGTGGTTCAGGATTACCCGTCATTATTAAACCGCTTGTTAAAGAACGTATCGATTTAACCGCTATTGTCACGGTTGCGGATGATGGTGGATCAAGTGGTCTACTACGTAATTACATTAATATTGTGCCCCCTGGTGATATTCGCAACATCTTAGTGGCAATGTCAGACGTGGATCCGGCCATCAAACAAGTTATGCAATATCGTTTTGATGCCAAAGACGATTTTTTTGCCCAGCATGCGGTGGGAAATTTGATTATTGCCGCCATGACTGAAATGCATGATAGCATTTTTGATGCTGTGCAGCACCTGGCAGACTTTATGAAAGTGCGGGGCCGTATTTACCCCGTTTCGAATGAGCCACTAGTTTTGCACGCGGAATTTAAAGATGGCAACATTTTGGCCGGTGAGTCCGAAATTACAAAAGCGCACAAGACAATCGATCATGTTTGGGTCACACGTGATGCCTCACAGGATATCCCTAGAGCTGCACCAGAAGTCGTTGAGGCGATTTTGGACGCTGATATGATTGTGTATGGACCAGGCAGTTTATTTACCTCAATTCTACCCAATGTGGTGGTGCCGGAAGTACGGACAGCATTACGATTAACGGCTGCCAAGCAAGTCTATATCTCAAATATTATGACGCAAAAAGGTGAAACAGATGCTTACACAGATGCCCAGCATTTGTTAGCCTTAAATGCTCATATTGGGGCACCAGTGATTGATTACGTGATTGCCAACGATGCGATTGTCCCTGATGATTTCGTTGATTTTCAAAAATGGCATGAAATTTCTAACCAAGTGAAATTAGACCCTGCCGCTGTTGCTGTGCAGGGCGCGCAAGAAATTGCTGGGGATTTTCTACAGTTGCGTGATGCCGGGGCGTTCCATGATGGCGATAAAATCATGGCAGAATTGATGCAAATTTTGGAGTGAAAATATGTCATACGCGGCTGATGTCAAAAAAGAATTAACAGGGTTACTGGTTCATGATGGTAACGCTAAAGCAGAATTATCGGCCCTAATGCGTATGAATGGTGTCAGTACGCTGGGCTTTGACCAAACCGTGTCTGTCAAAACTGAAAACGCCGCGATTGCGCGCCGTATTTACACGTTGTTAACGCAAAATTATGACGGCGTGGTGGTTGAAGTGACGATGGCTGATCACAGTTATTTATCACAGCATAAATCCTATGGTGTATTGCTGAAGACACAGGTTGAGGAAGTGTTGGCTGATTTAGGGGTTGATCCCTTTGGGTTACATCCAGAAATCCCGGCCCGGCTGTTAAACCAAAAGGATAAGCGACGGTCCTTTTTACGTGGGGCCTTTTTGGCGGCTGGTTCAGTGAACTCGCCAGAAAAAGCCAATTATCATTTAGAAATTTTTACAACCCACGAAGAACTCGCTGAAAAAATGTTGCAAATGATGCAAGAATTTAACTTGCCTGCTAAAATTACTGATCGTGCGGGCGGTTTTATTGTCTATCTTAAGCGGGCGGAAAAGATTGTGGATTTTTTGTCGCTGATTGGGGCTTCTCAGACCATGTTGCGATTTGAAGATATCCGTATGATGCGTGATATGCGCAATTCGGTCAATCGCATGATGAATGCCGAAATGGCAAATATGCAAAAAACAGCGGATGCGGCTAACAAACAAGTGCAACAGATTCTATTTATTGCCAATGCGATTGGGGATTTAGATTTGTTACCTAAAAAGTTACGCGATATCGCTAAAGCCCGTTTAGAGCATCCAGATGCCTCGTTAGCTGAACTGGGAGACTATCTAGAAATTAGTAAATCTGGGGCAAATCATCGCATGCGGAAGTTAAAAGAACTAGAACAAATGATCAAAGATGAGATACCGTTTGACTTAGCGAAGCTGTAAAACAAATTTTAGCACTCTAACTATGTTTGTGCTAAAATAGTCTTAGTGACTCGGTACTGACATCGAGTGACACATAATTGACCAGTTTATCATGCCACCTGTTGGTGGGGATGGTAAACTGGGACCATGAAAAGGAGCTTAACAACTATGTGGCCAGGAGTTATTGAACAAACAGCAAACGGCCGTGAAAGCTATGACTTGCCTTCACGTTTGTTAAAAGATCGTATTGTTTTGGTACAAGGCGAAATCGAAGATAGCATGGCAACTTCAATTGTTGCCCAATTGTTATTTTTGGAAGCCCAAGATCCAACGAAAGAAATTTCAATGTATATCAATTCACCTGGTGGCTCAGTCACTGCTGGGCTATCGATTACCGATACCATGAACTTTATTAAGGCACCGGTGACAACTATTGTGATGGGCTTGGCGGCCTCAATGGGAACAATTATTGCCAGTTCTGGTGAAAAAGGGCACCGGTTCATGTTGCCTAATGCTGAATACTTGATTCACCAACCAATGGGTGGTGCTGCTGGTGGTACTCAGCAAACAGATATGGCCATTATTGCTGAACAATTGACGAAAACACGGGCAAAGTTGAACCGTATTTTGGCCGATGCGTCTGGCAAAGACTTGGAAACAATTGCACATGATACAGAACGTGATTATTGGATGAGCGCTGAAGAAACGTTGGATTACGGCTTTATTGACGGTATTTTGACGAAATCTGGGGAAAAGCCAGTTGTCAAGTGATGATGAGAAAACTGATCGATAACTTTGTGAGTTGCGGTTAGCTTTTTTATTAGCTAGAAATGAACTTGATCAGGTAAAATGAGATGTAATATCATCAGGATTTCACGGTAATGCGTGGAATATAATAATCTCATTAAATTAATACTTTCACGTGCAAATATGCACAATATAGGGTAAAATAAGATAGTAATAAAATTTTTGGAGGATATTATGAAGATTTTTGCTTACGGTATTCGTAATGACGAAAAGCCAGCTTTAGAAGATTGGAAGTCAGCTCATCCAGAAGTTGAAGTTGATTACACCCAAGAACTTTTGACACCAGAAACAGCCGCTTTGGCTAAGGGGTCAGATTCAGTGGTTGTTTATCAACAATTAGACTATACGCCTGAAACATTGAAGGCATTGGCAGAAGCTGGTGTGACAAACATGTCTTTGCGTAATGTTGGAACAGATAACATTGACTTTGAAACAGCAAAGGCTTTGGACTTCAACATTTCAAACGTCCCAGTTTACTCACCAAACGCGATTGCTGAACATGCAGCCATCCAAGTTGCTGCTTTGTTGTCACAAGCTAAGGTGATGGAAAACAAAGTGCAAAAGCGTGATTTGCGTTGGGAACCAACAATCCGTCGTGAAGTGCGTGACCAAGTTGTTGGTGTTGTTGGAACAGGTCACATCGGCCGTGTCTTCTTGGAAATCATGCAAGGTTTCGGGGCAAAGGTTGTCGCTTATGATGTTTACCGCAACCCAGAACTTGAAGCTGAAGGTGTTTACGTTGACACATTGGATGAATTGCTTGAACAATCAGACATCGTGTCATTGCACGTACCACACATTCCAGGTGTCAATGATCAAATGATCAATGCAGAAACAATTGCTAAGATGAAGGATGACGCAGTCTTGGTTAACGTTTCTCGTGGTTTGTTGGTTGATACAGACGCCGTTGTTGCCGCATTGGATTCAAAGAAGTTGTTTGGCTTCGTAATGGATACTTATGAAGGCGAAGTTGGTGTCTTCAACAAGGACTGGTCAGAAAATGGTTTGGAAGACAAGCGTTTGGATGACTTGATCTCACGTGAAAATGTTTATGTGACACCACATACAGCATTCTATACAACGCACGCTGTGCGTGAAATGGTACATCAATCATTTGATGCTGCCGTAGCATTTGCCAAGGGTGAAACACCTGCAAATGCTGTGAAGTACTAAACACAGGAATACCCGCAGTAGCCGCGGGTTTTCTTATGTCATTTTGTGTCACAGTATGGCACGTAGTAAAATTTTGATGGAAAAAACTTAGCAATACAGTTAGGGATTGCTGTAATTTTAGGTGAGGGAAATTATGACGATTAAATCAGAAGGCCAAAAGTGGGCTTCAAAAGATTCACAAGACTTACGTAATGAAGAATACGCTCGTAAGGCTGTGGAAAATGCCCCAGTAACATTTAGTGGTGATACAGAACTTAAGTTGAAGGATTTCTTCTTTAAAGTTTTGTCTGGTTCAGCGCAAGGTATTTTGATTGGTGTGTTACCATCTGCGGTAATGAAGTACATCATTCAATATTCTGGTTTGGGGACAACCACATTTGGTGGAGATCTCAGCGCAATTTTGACGTTGTTCACATCATTCATCCCCGTTTTGATTGGTTTGGCAGTTGCCTTGCAATTTAAGATGAAGAGTTTGGATGTTGGGGTTGTGGCAATTGCAACAGCTGCAGCATCTGGTTCAATCAAGTGGGCGCAAGTACCAACTGGCTTTGTGAACCCAATTACAGGGGCTAAGACAATTGCGCCAAGTAATATCTACATTGCTAGCGGCGCTGGTGATGTGATCAATGCCATGATCGTGGCAGCCGTTGCAGTCTTTGTGACATGGTTAGTTGCCCGTTACTTGAAGGGCTTTGGTTCTGTTGCCATCATTTTGAGCCCAATCATCATCGGTGGTGGTGTTGGTTTGTTTGGTAAGATGATTGCACCTTACGTTGGGGCTGTCACAACTTGGATTGGTAACTTGATTGAAACGTTCACACGTTTGGCACCAATTCCAATGGTTATGTTGATTGCCATGGCGTTCTCAATTATCATTATTACACCTGTTTCAACTGTTGGTATTGCTTTGGCTATTTCATTGTCAGGTATCGGTTCTGGTGCTGCCGCAATGGGTGTTGTGGCCACAACAATTGTGTTGTTGATTAACTCATGGCGTGTTAACAAGCCTGGTGTCACAGTAGCGATTGCGCTAGGTGCCATGAAGGGTATGATGCCATCTGTCTTTGCTAAGCCGGTAACCATGCTACCATTCATGCTGGCAGCGGCTATCTCTGCCGTGCCAGTTGCGTTGTTCAACATTCAAGGGACACCAACAACTGCCGGATTCGGTTACATTGGATTAGTTTCACCAATCCAATCAATGGTGAAGGATCCATCAATTCCAGCAAACGTGATGAACCACTTCATTAATCCATTTACAGCTTTGATTGCTTGGGTTATTATTCCAATCATTGCCGGATTTATTGCACAATTCATCTTCAGTAACTGGTTGAAGTTGTATACACCAGCTGATTTTGAACAAGAACTATAAAATTTAGTACGTATTAGCGTCACCTCAAATTAATGAGGTGGCGTTTTTATTTGACAAAAGCGTTGAGCAATGTAACAAAATTTCGCACCAATGTTACAAAAATATTAAATAAATCATGTTTTATATCGGAATTGCGGGGTATTTTTCACCAATCAGCGTTTTTAGCCTCGTTTTAAAAGCACCATGATACTGCGTGTTCAGCCGATTTTTTGGGTTGGGATGACTTTTTAAATATATATATTGTTGTATGTTTGTATATTAAAAGGTTTTTGTACTGGTTTTTGATTGGCTATGTTACATATATGTAATGTTGATACGTCAAAATAAGTCACATGATGTTAAAGAAAATTTTAATCACAAGTGCAACAGTAACTGGTATGACGTTGGGGGTTCTCGGCGCGCAACTTAAAGCTGAAAGTCATCCAACGGATGCCGCTTCATTAAACGAACAAGTTAATGTAAAAGCGGTAGACCGAGCTGTTGCTTCATTAGCTGACGTGAAGTCAGTCCAATTGTCAGTCAGTCAAGCAGTGGCGGCACATGCTACTGCTGAACAAGACACAACACCAGCGGCAACTGCGCCGGCTGAAGCAGCACCAGCTGTTGCTGTTGCAGAACCAGTTGCGACACCGGCAGCGCCGGCAGCCGCACCTGCTGTTGTGACACCAGTTGTAACACCAGCCAAGCCAGCTGAAGCAACACCAGCACCAGTTTCTGGTGATTTGCAATGGTTAATCGCGCGTGAAAGTAGCGGTAACGTTAACGCACAAAACGGTCCTTACTATGGGATTGGCCAATTAAGCGAAAATTATTATGCCAAATACGTCCCAGGCCAAAACTATCGCGGTAACTACGCGGTGCAACTTGAAGCCATGCAAAAATATATTGCTGATCGTTATGGCACAGTGGCGCAAGCCATTGCACATTGGCAAGCGAACAATTGGTATTAAGCCTTGTTTGGTGTGAATCATACGGTTCAAATGTAAAAGTACACTCCGGTGTGCTTTTTCTATTTTGGTCCTAATTTGTCCACGACAAGAGTGGTGTCAAATTTAGTGGCAGAGTAGTGTATAATAGAATAGAATAAATAAACTGGATGATGATTTGCATGCGCTTAGAACAATTTACGCCAACCTATATGGTTGAAAGAATATATGATTTGACAGTTGACGACCTGAAAGCTCATGGCGTCAAAACGGTCCTAGCTGATCTGGATAATACATTACTCGCTTGGAACAATCCAAATGGCACCCCCGAATTGCGTCAGTGGTTAGCTGATTTACGTGAAGGTGGGATCGAGTTGATTGTGGTGTCAAACAATACCACCAAACGCGTAGCGAAGGCCGTTGAACCGTTAGGGGTACAATTCGTTTCCTGGTCGCTTAAACCATTACCAAGAGGTATTTTGCATGTTTTGCGAACACACCATCTTGATCGGCAATCGGTTATTATGGTGGGGGATCAAATGTTGACCGACATTTGGGCAGCACATGCAGCCGGCATACGTAGTGTCCTTGTTAAACGTTTAATTGACTCAGACATGTGGCAAACGTGGCTTAATCGTAGTATTGAAAAGCAAGTGAAAAAAATTGTTTTTCGTGCACATCCAAACTTAAAATGGGAGAAATCACTTCGTGACAACTGAAGTAACGGACGCATATGTCCGAGAAGAATTAAATGATGGTTTGCGCTGCATTGGCTGTGGCGCTTTAATCCAGGTTGATGACCCAAATAAGTCGGGTTATCTGCCAATGAGTGCCTTAAGGAAGGCGATTGATCGGGATGAATTACTTTGCCAACGGTGCTTCCGTTTGCGGCATTATAATGAAATTCAACCCGTAGAATTGACTGATGATGACTTTGCGAGCTTGTTGCACCAAATTTCCGACACACGCGCTTTGATTGTTTACGTGATTGATGTCTTTGATGTGACGGGTTCAGAAATTTCTGGCTTGCCACGCTTTGTGGGACAAGACAATCCAATTTTGGTAGTGGCCAACAAGGTAGACTTATTGCCAAAGTTATTGAACAAAAACCGATTGAAAAATTGGTTGCAAGCCGAATTGAAGGCGCAAGGCATTAAGCCAGTCGATATTTTCTTGACGTCAGCGACGCACCCACAAAATCTTGATGCGTTGTTGGCTGAAATTGATGAATTACGTGCCGGCCGTGATGTCTTTGTAGTTGGGGTAACCAATGTTGGGAAGTCAACGTTGATTAACCAAATTATTAAGACAAGCACAGGGGTGAAGGATTTAATTACGACCTCACGTTTCCCAGGGACAACGTTAGATCGAATCGAAATTCCGCTATCTGATGGGAAACATTTGATTGACACACCAGGGATTATCAAGCGTGACCAAATTGCGCACGTGTTGTCGGACAAAGATTTGAAGTATGCGTTGCCTAAAAATGAAATTAAGCCACGCACTTACCAATTGAATCCAGAACAAACCCTATTTACTGGTGGGCTCGCTCGCTTTGATTTTGAATCAGGTGAACGTGCCTCATTTACGGCATATTTTGAAAATAATCTCAATTTACACCGGACAAAACTGGCCGGTGCAGATGCTTTTTATGAGAAGCATGTTGGGACGTTATTAACACCGGCACCAAAAACAGCAACCCCACTTGTGAAGCACACATTTAAAACGACTGAAAAGAGTGATATTGTGTTTGCAGGTTTGGGTTGGATTTCTGTGCCAGCTGGCGTACAAGTCAGCGGTTGGGCACCACAGGGCGTTTCTGTCCTTATTCGAAAGGCAATGATTTAATGTTACAACTCACTGGAAAGCAAAAGCGCTTTTTGCGCGCACAAGCAAACACACTCTCACCTATTTTTTCGGTTGGTAAAAATGGGTTGACCCAAGCTTGGGTTGATGAAATTGTCTTGGCAATTGCCAAGCGTGAATTAATTAAAATTAGCATTCAGCAAAGTGCGGATGATTCTGCGCAAGCGGTAGCTGATTTTATTCAAGCACACTCAGATATTACGGTCGCACAAGTGATCGGCCGGACGCTGGTGTTGTACTTGCCAGCGCAAGAAGATAAATATAAGAAAATTTCTGTGGCATTAGCAAAGATTTAATCAAAGGTAGTCATGTCAATGCAAGAGATAGCAACAATGATCACACAAAGGCAACTGCAGGAAGCCCCCGTGCAACATCGTGTCGGTATTTTTGGTGGCACTTTTGATCCACCACATATTGGGCAATTGGTGTTAGCGGAAAGTATTGGGCGGCAATTGGGTTTGGAAAAGGTTTATTGGATGCCAAATGCGCAACCGGTAGACGGGCGCCATGCCAGTGCGATTGCGCCTGTGGATTGTGTTCAAATGGTTCGCCAAGCGATTATGGGCAATCCTTTCTTTGACCTTGAATTGATTGAAATCTATCATGGTGGGCCATCTTTGACCTATCAAACGATGTTGGCCCTGACGCAAGCGCATCCGGAAAATGCTTACACCTTCATCATGGGTGGTGATCTCGTTGAAAAACTGCCAACTTGGGCACATATTGATGACCTGGTACAGTTGGTGCAACTAGCAGCCGGTAAAACGACGCAACAGGCAGGCCAATCGGACTATCCCATTATTTGGTGTGACGTACCCAAAATTCAAATTTCTGCTTCAGAAATTCGGACAAAACTGCGGTTAAACCAAAGTATTCGTTATCTGGTACCAGAACGGGTGAGTTATTTTATTGAAGAATATCATTTATATCGGGGGCTATATGACTAAGTATTTTGATGGCAGTATTGCAGAACTCGAAACGCGTGTTGCCGCGCAACTGTCGGACTATCGTTTCCAACATGTCTTACGTGTCAGAGATTACGCGCTTAAATTAGCGAAACAGTATGGTGTGTCACCAGAAAAGGCTGAAATTGCCGCACTCGTGCATGACTATGCAAAAGAACGCGCTGATGAGGATTTTCTTGCTGTGATTCAGGCCAAGAATTTGGATCCTGATTTAGTGAATTGGGGTAATTACATTTGGCATGGTGTCGTTGGGGCAGAAATGATTCGTGATGAGTTGGGGATTGATGACCCAGACATCTTAACAGCGGTTCGGCAACACACAACGGGATCAGGGGCAGACATGTCTTTGTTATCACAGATTATTTTTATGGCAGATTACTTGGAGCTGGGGCGGACTTTTCCAGGGGTTGAAACAGCGCGTACTTTGACGGACCAATCACTGGCTGCCGGTATAAAATACCAAATTGTCCACACCGTTTTACGTTTGGTCGAAAAAGAAACACCGATTTATCCAAAGAGTATTACAACCTATAATTATTGGTTGCCCCGTGCTTAAGGGCAACGTATAAACGAAAGTAAAGGCAAATATTTTGACAACAGCATTAGATGTAAAAACAGTATTAGAAACAGCTATTAAGGCTGTAGATGACAAAAAGGCCAACAACATTGTGGCCCTTGATATGCAACAAGTCAGCTTGATGGCTGATTACTTTGTCATTGCCGATGCCGCTTCAAACCGGCAAGTACAGGCAATTGTGACGGAAGTAAAAGACAAAATTCAAGAAGCTGGTGGCGAAGTTAAGTTAATTGAAGGCTTCCAAGCAGCGGATTGGGTGTTGATTGACTTAGGCGACGTTATTGTCCATGTCTTTTCAACAGAACAACGTGATTTCTACAACTTGGAACGCCTCTGGCATGATGCACCATATGTTGATATCACAGAATTATTGGTAACTGATTAATTGAGATGAGCGGCAGCTCGTCTTTTTTCTGTTAAAATAGAACTTATGACAAACGAAAATTTACAAAATAATTATTCAACCTTTGCGGCGAAATACGATCAATTATTTGATCAAGAGATGTATCGTGCCTGGGCAGACTTTGTGACCAGTCAAACGCAACCAGGCGACATCTTAGATCTTGGTGGTGGTGCCGGGCGATTGGCTGTTTTATTGGCGCAACGCGGTTACCAAGTTGATGTACTGGATATGTCGGCCGAGATGTTAACGTTGGCCCAACAGCACGCCGCCGCAGCTGGCGTGGATGTGAACTTGTTACAAGCCGATATGCGCGATTGGTCAGATTGGCAGAAAACCTATCCAACGATTGTGAGTTTTGCGGATGCGTTAAATTATTTGCCAACGTTGGCCGATTTTCAGGCAACCATCCGTGAAGTTGCCGCTCATCTGGAAAAGGGCGGTCAGTTTTTATTTGACGTCATTACACCGCATCAGGTTAATGTTGGTTATGCTGACTATTACTATAATAACGATGATGATGCCGACAATATCTTCATGTGGACAAGTTATCCAGGGGAAGCGGCCAACAGTGTTGACCATGATTTAAAGTTTTTCGTGTATGACGAGCAGATTGACGGGTTTAAAATTTTACGTGAAATTCATCATGAACAAACGTATGATTTGGCGACCTATGAACGCGAACTACGTTTAGCAGGATTTGAGCAAATAGCGGTGTCGGCGGACTTTGGTGACAGTACCATTGATGATGCCACAGATCGCTGGTTCTTTAAGGCGGTGAAAGCATGAAAGTTGTTGGTTTAGTAACTGAATACAATCCATTTCATAATGGGCATCGTTACCACATACAACAAGCCAAAGCGGTGACTGGGGCCGATGTTGTGGTGGCCGTGATGTCGGGTAATTTTGTCCAACGTGGGGAACCCGCTTTATTTGATAAATGGACACGGGCGCAAACAGCACTGGAAAATGGGGTCGATCTCGTGATTGAGTTGCCAACTTTTTATGCGGTACAACCCAGTCATATTTTCGCAGAAGGTGCGGTGCGCTTATTGTCAGCAATGGGCATCACAGACATGGTTTTTGGGAGCGAACATGCAGATGTTGATTTTTTAAAACTCGCTGAACAAGCACCAAGTGTTGAAGACGGTCATGCTTTCCAAGAAAAAAATCAAACTTTTGCCCATGCTTATGCCACACAATTGGCCGCAGAGACGGGGTTCGTGTTAGAAGATCCAAATGATATTTTGGCATTTGGCTATGCCAAAGCGGTCATTAAATTGGGCGTTGACATGACATTACATCCCATCCAACGGGTGGCTGCTGGGTATCACGATCAAAGTTTTGCTGATGATCAAACCATTGCATCGGCCTCATCAATCCGTTTGGCCTTGCATAAAGGCAAACTTGACAAAGTACAGGGCGTTGTGCCAGAAGCGACATTACAGGCGATTGCACAAGCCCCACATACGATTGCCTTTGAAACGCCATTTTGGCAATTATTGAAGTACCGCTTAATGACGGATACAATTGGGCAGTTGGGGCAAGTTTATCAAATGGCTGAAGGCTTAGAACATCGCTTAGCGGCAGTAGCGCTGGGTGAACCTGGTCCCAAAAATTATCAGAGCTTTATTAAGGCAGTGAAATCAAAGCGCTATACTTTTGCGCGGATGCAGCGCACGTTGTTGTATACGTTACTCAATATTAAGGTTGATCAAATGCAGGCGGCCATGCAAGATCCTTATTTGCGCATTCTTGGATTTACCGATGCAGGACAACAATTCCTCAATCAGATTAAAAAGACGGTAACGTTACCGTTGATTAGTAAAGTGGATCAAAATCTTGCCAAGGCTAACTTGCGATTAGATTATAAAGCGGGTAAAATATGGCAGTTATTGGCCAATGAGCCTGGGCAACAACAGGACGTGACACGTCAGCCGATTCATGTAACCGGCCAAAAATAAGCAGACAGGGGAGAAATAAATGAAATATCATAAAAATCAACTACAAAAATTTCGCCAAAATGCGTTAACTTTCGATGAAGATTTAACGCTTGAGACATTGGCTAAGACACGTTTTCCAGACACCATTTTAGCTTTGTCACCACTTCACGTGACTGGGCAAATTAAATACACTGACCAAGACGATTTGCTACTTAACGCGCATGTGACAGGGGAAGTCACAGTGCCGTCATCACGATCATTAGCACCAGTTGTACGGCCAGTGGATTTGGTGATTGAAGAACGTTATGTTGAAGATGAGAAGCGGTTGGCTGACTTTGAAGAGACCGATCCTGTGTTTGTATTAGAAAATGATACACTTAACGTCGACGAAGCCGTCCTTGACAACATTGTAGCTGAATTACCGTTGCAAATTTTGACGGCGGAAGAGCTGGAAAATGATGTGTTACCATCTGGACAAGATTGGCATGTTATCAGTGAATCAACTTATGAAAATGAGAAAAAAGCAGCAGAAACCGAGCAGTTGGACCCAAGACTAGCAAAATTAGACGATTTTTTCAAAGAATGAGAAAAAACTTGCAAATTTTTAGAAACTACTCTAAAATATAGGGAAGTAAAAGAATTGGATTCGGCGTTGCCGATTTAACTATTGAGGACAAAAAATGAGCAAAGTATTGATTGTTGAAGATGAAGAAAACTTGGCAAAGTTTGTCGGCCTTGAACTAAAGCATGAAGGCTATGAAGTCGAAACAGTTTTAGATGGTCGTTCAGGACTAGACGCCGCACTGGAAAATAACTATGATGTTATTTTGCTTGACTTGATGTTGCCGGAATTAAACGGCTTGGAAGTTGCCCGTCGTTTGCGTGAAACAAAGAAGACACCAATCATTATGATGACAGCACGTGATTCAGTGATTGATCGTGTTTCAGGTTTGGATTACGGGGCAGATGATTACTTGGTGAAGCCATTTGCCATTGAAGAATTGTTGGCACGTATTCGGTCACTCCTTCGTCGTATTGCAATCGAAACGGAATCAAGTGATAAGCACCGGTCAATTATTAACTTCAAAGACTTGCGAATTGAAAAAGAAAATCGTATCGCACGTCGTGATGACCAAATTATCAATTTGACAAAGCGTGAATATGACTTGCTCTTGACGTTGGTTGAAAACATTAACGTTGTGCAATCACGTGAACAATTGTTGAAGGAAGTTTGGGGCTTTGACTCTGAAGTTGAAACCAACGTAGTTGATGTGTACATCCGTTACTTACGTAACAAAATTGACGATCCAGAAAGTAAAGCATCTTATATCCAGACTGTTCGTGGTACTGGCTATGTGATGCGCAGCTAATAAATACTATGGTTGACAAAAAAAATACAACTCAAAAAGCCGCACGTCGTTTCTCATTAGGTTGGCAACTGTCACTGGGGATGGCGTCTGGTTTTTTTGTTGTCTTCATTTTCTTTACGCTGATTGTCATTGCGCGAATTAAACAATATTATGGCACACTACCTGTCCATTTATACCATTGGTTATGGGGAACCGTCTTTTTAGGCGGCGTGGCCATTTTTATTTTTGCTTTTCTACTAACGCGTCTGATTTTACGTCCCGTCAAGTCAATTGAGACAACCATTGAAGCGTTACGTGATGATCCGATGACTGAGGTGCGGGCGAAACAGACCGGCCCTAATGATGAATTTTCGGATTTGGTCAGTGTGTTAAATCGGATGATTGATCGGCTACAAAATTTGATTGCTGCGCAGCAACAATTCGTTTCCGATGTCTCCCATGAGCTGAGAACCCCCGTTACCATTGTGAAAGGGCATATGGATTTGCTTAATCGCTGGGGGAAAGATGAACCGGAAGTGTTGGATGATTCGATTAAATCATCCCTTGCCGAGATGCAACGGATGGAAACACTGATCAATGAAATGTTAAACCTGACCCGTGCGGAACAAATTCCAATTGAAAATGTTCAAGAAATCACGGAAATTGGTGGTTTGGTGCATCGTGTTTATGACAACTTTAAGTTGATTCATCCAGATTTTATTTTCACCTTGGATGATGACTTAACGCATGAAGCGAATGTGAAAGTTCGTCAGGATCACATGGAACAAATCTTAATTATCTTAGCGGATAATGCAGTAAAGTATTCAACAGATCGTAAGGAAATTCATTTTGCCTTGTCACAGACGGCTAATCGTGTTGAAATCGGGGTCCAAGACTTCGGTGAAGGGTTATCGACTGAAGATGCGGGACGGGTGTTTGATCGTTTTTATCGTGTTGATAAAGCACGTTCCCGTGCCAAAGGGGGCAATGGGCTTGGTTTGAGTATTGCCCAACGCCTAGTTAACGCTTACGGTGGTGAAATTGCCATTGAAAGTGCCTTGGGATCGGGGTCAATTTTTACCATCCACTTACCACTTTATCGGGAGGCGCAGCATGGTCAGCTATCAAATTAATGTTTATGGTCGTGTCCAAGGCGTTGGCTTTCGTTGGTTTACCCAGCAGGCAGCAGAACGCCATCACATCAGTGGTTGGGTACGGAACAAAACAGATGGCTCGGTTGAAATGGCGATTCAGGGTGAACCGGCTGCTATTGATCGTTTTTTAGCCATCATTGCTGCTGGACCTGGTGCCTATAGTCACGTCACACAGCTCGTTAAAACGCCGATTGCGCCGTTTGAAGGGAAAAACTTTACCATTAGGTAGGAATTATTGGTATAATGGTTATCTGTAATAACCAGGAGAAAAAAATAACCTCATGAAACAAGTCAAGCGCGTCCTCACAATAGCTTTTGTGATTTTAGATATTATCTTAATTACCGGTGGCTATAGCCAACATAGTCGTATGTACCGCTGGATTGGGCAACCATTAGCAGATATCATGGCCAATATTGCGCACGTTATTGGTGGTGTCAATGGTATCGGTTGGGCGATTATCATTATTACAGCGATTTTGCGTTTGATTTTGTTGCCGTTCTTCTTGAATCAACAAGTTAACACAACAATTAACCAAATTAAAATGCAAAAGTTAAAGCCTGAAATTGATAAATTACAGGCTATCTCACGTCAGGCAGGGACATCTGCTGAACAACAACAAGCCAGCATGGCGATGATGTCACTGTATCGCGAAAACGATGTCAGTGTCATTGGCGGTATTTCATTTTTGACTTTAGCCATGCAACTACCAGTTTTTTCTGGTTTGTACGCTGCTATTTTGCACGCTCCAGCATTGAAAGGGGCAACTTTCTTTGGGCTTAGCTTAGGGCAACCACAATTGATCTTTGCGATTACAGCCGGTGTGGTTTACTTGGTGCAAGCTTGGATTGCCGTGTTACGGATGCCAGAAGAACAAAAGAAGGCGTCAGCAACCATGATGTTGATCAGTCCAATCATGATTTTTGTGTTTGCCATGATTGCCAGTGGCGCAATTGGCTTGTACTTTATCGTGGGTGGTTTATTCGCCCTCTTGCAGTCTTTGATTCTGCACTTCCAACGTCCTGGTTTGGAAAAGCGTGTGGCGCGTGAATTTAAAATTAAGAAAACAGCAGATGATTTGTTAGCAGATCGTGCGCAAACGACACCAGGCACGCAAGCAGCACCTGCAGCCGAACAAACATCAGTATTACCACCAAAATCAAAGCGCAATCGTAATGCTGGTAAACAGCAGCGTTAATGTTTAAGTACGCCAAAAATTTGGCGTACTTTTGTTAGTTCTCAAGAGAACAGAAAGAAGTTATTATGGATCGTATTTTATCAAATCAAAACAGTCGTGTGAAAGCATGGGCAAAGCTCGATACTAAGAAAGGCCGTCTTGAAAACAAGACTTATTTACTAGATGGCTGGCATTTAGTTGAAGAAGCTATTAAAGCAAAGGCCAAGTTCCATGCCGTAATGGCGACAGAAGCCCAAATGGCTGAACACTTGCCGGATGTACCGCATGGTGTACCAGCTTTTGAAATTAGTGAAGAAGTTGCCAAGCATATTGCTGGGACGAATACACCACAAGGCATTTTTGCCGAAATCTCATTGCCAGACAAGACGTTTGATCCAAGTTATGTGCATGATGGTGCTTGGTTGTTGCTTGACAAGATTCAAGATCCAGGTAATGTTGGTACCTTGGTTCGTACGGCCGATGCTGCTGGCTTCAAAGGCGTCGTCTTGGGCGAAGGCACAGCTGATGCTTATTCACCAAAGGTTGTTCGTGCCATGCAAGGGTCACAATTCCATTTGGAAGTCTTAAACGGCGACTTGAATGAATGGACAGATGCGTTGACTGCGAATGGCTTGCCAGTTTATGGCTCACAATTGGATGAAGCAGCGCAATCTTACCGTCAAATCGAACCAAGTACGCAATTTGCGCTAATTGTGGGTAACGAAGGTCAAGGTATGGCCGAAGAATTGGCAGCGAAAACGACGGCTAACTTGTATATCCCAATCCAAGGTCAAGCGGAAAGTTTGAACGTGGCTGTTGCTGGTGGTATTTTAATGTTTAGTTTGGCGGCAGGTAATTAAGCAGCCCGCGACATAAATAACGTCTTGTGATAAAAATTCTGTGCACAAGACGTTATTTTTTGTTATAATAGGTATTAATGATTTAATGAGGAGTTATGACTGTGGCAAAAATACTCACCGTTGCTCTGATTGTTGTGGGTCTATTGCTCATTGTGACAGTCATGATGCAACCAAGTAAACAACAAGATGCGTTATCTGCTTTATCAGGTGGCGCTGGCGATTTATTCGCTGAACGTAAGTCACGCGGGTTTGAAGCGGTGATGCGACGCACAACAGCTATTTTAGGCGGGTTGTGGTTCATTATCGGTTTCGCCTTAATGTACTTGTCAGCGCATTAAGAATGATTAAGGTCAGTTTGCTCTTTTTGTAGACTGACTTTTTATTTTGGAAATTTTTATTTTGGAGAAATATAGAAAGAGGAGACTATGGCAGTAGAACAATTAAAATCTCAAATTGGCGGTTTTTTAAAAGCAAACCGCGAACAATCCTTTAGTGCACAAAATATGGCGGACGGCCTACGCATGAATTCAGCTGCGGGCTACCAAGACGTGGTTAATGCGATGAATGCGCTTGTGCGTGATGGGGAAGCCGTCGAAAAAGATGGCCAATTCTCATATAACGTCAATGCCGGCTATGTGATTGGTGAATATCATGCCAATGACAAAGGATTTGGCTTTGTTAAATATGACAGTGAATCACCGGACTTTTTTATCAATCCTGAAAATACGTTACAAGCCATGCAAGGTGATACGGTGCGGGTTTCAACAGTTAAGCCTTCAGCATCAGCTGACCGTGGCCCTGAAGGTAAGGTAGAAGAAATTATCAGCCACGCCTTTGAACGGGTTGTGGGGACTTTCTCACTTGGCTCAGAGGCGAAGGGGATAATTGGAGAAATCAAACTCAGTGACAAAAAGGCCATGGGTTATAAAGTTTTGGTGAGTGCTGATGGCATCATGCCAAACGATGGTCAAGTTGTGGTCGCGGATGTTACCCGTTTCCCAGATAAAGTTCACCCACGTGAACTAGTGGCAACGGTGACGGAAACATTAGGTTACAAGGATGAACCTGGAATGGACATTTTGCAAATTGTCTATTCTAAGAAAGTACCAAGTGAATTCCCACAAGAAGTGTTGGATGATGCAGCCAAAATTCCAGTTGACGTGCCGAAATCTGATTGGGCCGGTCGTGAAGATTTGACTGAACAAACACTGGTCACAATTGATGGTGCCGATACGAAAGATATCGATGATGCCGTTGTGGCTTGGAAGTTAGATAATGGGAATTATCATTTAGGTGTGCACATTGCCGATGTGTCACATTACGTCACGGAAGGGTCAACGATTGATGCGGAAGCTTATAAGCGTGGGACATCGGTTTATTTGACAGACCGTGTCATCCCAATGTTGCCACGTAACATTTCAAACGGGATTGCGTCATTAAATCCTAATGTTGTCCGTTTGGCAATGTCTGTTGAAATGGAAATTAATCCACAGGGACAAGTTGTGAACCACCATTTGCACACATCTGTGATTAAGTCACATGCGCGGATGACTTATGATGCGGTCAACAAGATTCTTGATGGTGATGTGTTTGTGCAAGACGAATACGCACAATTGACACCGATGTTTAAAGTCATGGGCGAATTACATGACATTTTGTACAACATGCGTAAAAAGCGTGGGGCAATCGAATTTGATGCGCCAGAAGCACAAGTTGTGGTAGACAATGAAGGTAAGGCAGTTGATATTAAGCTGCGTGAACGTGGCACAGCAGAACGGATGATTGAGTCCTTCATGTTAGTGGCAAACGAAACAGTCGCGGAGCACTTTGACAAGTTAGAAGTGCCATTCCTTTATCGTATTCACGAGATGCCCGATGAAGAACGCGCGAAGTCATTCTTTGAATTTTCAAAGGCATTGGGACACACCGTTTATGGTGATCCAAGCAAGGTAACACCAGCAATGTTGCAACAGTTAATGGCTGATGTGGCTGGTGATCCGGCTGAACAAATGATTTCAACGATGATGCTACGGGCAATGAAGCAAGCGAAGTATGCACCAGATCCTATTGGCCACTTTGGTTTGGGAGCTGATTACTATACACACTTCACATCACCAATTCGTCGTTACCCTGATTTGACGGTTCACCGCCTCATTAAGTGGTATGAAAAGCATGGTTATGGTCCGGAAGCACAAGCAAAATATGCCGATAAGCTCGGCCAAATTGGTGAAGATACCAGTGCCCGTGAACGGCGTGCGATTGACACGGAACGTGATGTTGATGCTTTGAAGAAGGCCGAATACATGTTAGACAAAGTGGGTCTGGAATTTGACGGTGTTGTCAATTCAGCCATGAAGTTTGGCTTGTTTATTAGCTTAGAAAACACGGTTGAAGGATTAGTGCACATTTCTAACTTGACCGATGATCATTATGAATACGATGAAGCACACGCTGCCTTGATTGGTCGCTCAAAGCACCGTATTTTCCAAATTGGTCAAAAGGTGCGCGTCAAAGTTTTGCGGGTTAACAAAGAAGAACGGACTGTTGACTTTATGTTAGTGGATCCAGAAAATGCGCCAACAACCGACATCCGTGTGGCGTCAAAGAACAATGGTAAGTTTGGTAAAGGCCGTAATCGCGAAGAGCGTCGTAAGAATGAGCGTCGCGGTAAGTCTGAAGGACCACGACAACGTCGCGGTAACCTAGATGCTAAGCAAGGCCAAAAGCGTGATGCAAAGCGAAATTTCTAAAGCAACGCGCAATGAAAGACTAATTTTTTAGTGGCGGGAACAGTATGGCAAAAAAGCAACAACAGACAGAAAAATATCTTGCACAAAATCGCAAGGCGCGGTTTAATTATGCAATTGAAGACACGTTTGAAGCTGGGATTGCATTAACTGGGACTGAAATTAAGTCTGTCCGTGCGGGACAAATTACCATCGGGGATGGTTTTGTGACGATTCATAATGGGCAACCACTATTAACGAATGTGACAATTGCACCTTATGCGCAAGGCAATCAATTCAACGTTGATCCAACCAGAACACGACCGTTACTTTTGCATAAACGCGAAATCAATCAATTAAGTCGCGCTGCGGCCGAACCAGGGGTCACGATTGTGCCCTTAAAGGTCTACCTGAAACATGGTTTTGCCAAAGTCCTGATTGGCATTGGTCGCGGAAAAAAGAAGTATGATAAACGCGACGATATCAAACGTCGGGACCAAGAACGAGAGCTTGGTCGGCGCTTAAAACATTAAGCGCAGGACCGGCTTTGGGTTTGACGTTAAGTAAGTTTACAGCTATACTTAATATATGTGGAATAGTTGAAATTTCACAAGCTGAAAGGAATGACACGCATGATAGTAACAATCATTTCAGCACTCTTCGCAATCGTGATTGGTCTCGTTGTCGGTTATTATGGTCGTCTTTGGCAAGATAACAAACAAATTAACGCAACGAAACAAATTGCAGCTAACATTCTTGAAGAAGCAAACAAAGAAGCTAAAAGTCTCATACGTGCAGCGAAAACTGACGCGAAAGAAATGGCCCAAGATTATCGTAATCAAGTGGATTTAGATTTCAAAGATCGTCAAAAGCAACTGCAGCAACAAGAACAACGGCTTGAAGATCGCATCTCGAACCTCGACAAGAAAGATGCGGCCTTGAATCAGCGTGAAGCGCAGTTGATTCAAAAAGAAAACCAAGTACAGCAACGTTTGGATGATGCAAATCATAAAAAGACAGTTGCCAATGACTTAGTAACAGCACAACAGGAAAAGTTGGAAGAAATTGCCCAATTAACGCCTGTTGACGCTAAAGAACAAATTTTAAGTCAAACGAAACAAAGTTTGGTACGTCAACGTGCTGCTTTAGTGAAAGAAGCTGAAGAAGACGCGACGAGCGAAGCCGAAAAGCGCGCGCGCAATATTATTGTGCAAGCGATTCAACGGTCGGCAGCAGATGCTGTGGCGGATGTCACAGTGTCGGTTGTGCATTTACCAAGCGAAGACATGAAGGGCCGAATTATTGGTCGTGAAGGTCGGAATATTCGCACATTAGAATCATTGACAGGGATTGATTTAATCATTGATGATACACCAGAATCAGTGGTGTTGAGTGGCTTTGATCCAGTTCGTCGTGAAATTGCTAAAATGGCCTTAGATGCCTTGGTAGCAGACGGTCGCATTAATCCTTCACGGATTGAAGAGACTGTTGAAAAGGCACGTCGACAAATTGATGAAACAATTCGTGAAAAGGGTGAAGAAGCGGTATTTGAGCTTGGCCTACGTGGCCTGCACCCAGATTTGATTAAAATGATTGGCCGGATGAATTATCGAACGTCTTACGGTCAAAATGTGCTCCAACATTCAATCGAGGTCGCAAAACTTGCGGGAATGATGGCAGCAGAGCTTAAAATGGATGTCGCGCTTGCGAAGCGCGCTGGATTAATACATGATATTGGTAAGTCGGTTGACGCTGAAGTTGAAGGTTCCCACGTGGAATTGGGCGTACGTCTTGCCGAGAAATTTAACGAAAAGCCTGATGTGATCAATGCCATTGCGTCACATCACGGCGATGTACCAGCAACGTCACCAATTTCTGAATTAGTGACCGCTGCTGATGCCATTAGTGCTGCCCGTCCAGGAGCGCGCAGTGAATCACTTGAAAACTATGTCCAACGTTTGAAGGATCTTGAAGCCATTGCTAACTGTTATGACGGTGTTGAAAGTGCTTTTGCCATTCAAGCTGGACGTGAAGTTCGCGTGATTGTCGAACCAACTAAATTAACGGATATCCAGGCAACAGTCTTAGCACATGATATTAAATCAGATGTTGAGGAAAAGCTAGAATATCCTGGACATGTGAAGATTACAGTGGTCCGCGAAACACGCGCAACAGACTATGCCCACTAATAAACAAAAGTTACTCGTTGAGTAACTTTTTTTGTTATACTTATACTATGTTGTGCCAGTATGATGTTATTTTAATACAGTAGGTTGCAGCAAATACATTAAATATCACGGTATGGGGGGATTTATGGCACCAGGACAATGGGTACTTATCATTTTTGCGCTTGCTTTCTTATTACTGGTAATATTTATCGGTATATTCCTAATGCGCCTAACGCAATCACTTAAGATTATTACGTTCGACGTGGACACGATTGCCCGCTCGAGCAATGAAATTCTTGGCAACGCCAATGAGCTATTGACTGATGTCAACGAGAAAATGAAGACATTAGATCCAACTGTGCAAGCAGTTGCGGACTTGTCGGTTACGGTATCGGAATTAAATGACACTGTACAAAGTGTGACAAATCGATTTGCTGCCTCAAAGCTTGTTCGCGGCTTTGGTGCGACGGGTATGGCAGCATCTGTTGCAAAAACGGCTATGCGTAAGTATAGTCACAAAAAATCATCAAAAAAGGAGACAAAGTAAATGTCAAAAGCTAAAGGATTTTTAATTGGGATTGCTGCGGGAGCAGCTGCGTTGGCTGCGTTTAAAGCATTGCCAAAGAACCGTCAAGAAGAACTCAAAGCTAAGGCTACTGAAACATCAGATGCCTTGCGTGAAAAGGCCTATGATGCCGCTTATGCGACTGCTGATTTTGCTGGTGATGTAACGGAAAAGGCTAAAGCTAAGGCTGCTGAATTAAAGGATAAGAGCCAAGAAAAGTATGGCGAAAAGATTGATTTGGCTGCTGATCAAGTGAAGCAATTAGCCGATCAAGCCACACCTTATGTTAATAAGGCAAAGGATTTGGCTGTAAGTTATGTGGATAAGGCACAAGCCTCATTGAATGAATTACGCGATAAGTTCAATAATCACGATATTGAATTGACACAAGCTGATCTTAACCTTGATGAAACATTGCGTGATTTAGCTGAAGCGGCTCAAGTTGAAGCTGAAGATTTCTCTGATAAAGCTGCTGATAAGGCTAAAGAAGTTAATGAAAATGTTGACAAGGCTGCCGAAAAGGTCAACGAAAACGTTGCTAAGACGGCTGAAAAAGTTAACGAAAAGGTCGACAAGGCTGCTGAAAAAGTTGCTGAAAAAGCCGACGATGTGAAATAATTAAGTATAAAAAAAGCGCTCACATATTGTG